>OGPW01001506.1_pt1 | contig 15480 bp, 9 predicted proteins | sample 1553061 | NCBI WGS metagenome assembly OGPW01 (sample SAMEA2580292, study PRJEB22360) | human gut metagenome | biome: human gut; feature: human-associated habitat; material: faeces | place: Denmark | collected 2008/2010
GGTCTTGGTAATTTCGTTGAAAGAAATTCGGCGCATTTTGGCCGGATCTTCTTTCAATGCTTGCATCAGATGCCAGGAAATTGCCTCTCCCTCACGGTCGGGGTCAGTTGCAAGATAAATTTTATCTGCTTTTTTGGCTGCCTTTCTGAGATTGGCCAGAAGTTCGCCTTTTCCCCTGATCGTAATATATTTTGGTTCAAAATCATTCTCTACATCAATACCGAACTGGCTTTTCGGAAAATCACGCACATGTCCGTTGGATGCCTGTACATCATAATTACTCCCCAGAAATTTCTTTATAGTTTTTACTTTCGCAGGTGACTCTACTATCACCAGATATTTCGCCATGCTATCTCTCCTATTCAAAAACTTCCGGGAAATCACAGTCACTCATTGTTATGTAGTCTTTACATAGTAGTGCCTGCCGACTTCAAGTGCCAGTCCTGACAGTGTCAGTTCCAGCATAAGACTGCCGATTTTTTCCGGCGGAAGTCCTGTTTTCTGAATCAAAAAATCCATAGATTTTGGTCGTAAATCGAGACAACTATACACCAATTTCAAATCGGTTGCAAGTCCTAAGTCATTTTTTGTCTTTATTTTAACAGGATTTTCATACTCTATCCCCATCTCACGGAGCAGGATTTCCGGTGTGTATGCAATTCCTGCTCCATCGTAGATCAGTTTATGACATCCCATACTTCTCTCCTCATTGACCGGTCCCGGCACAGCAAAAACTGCCTTCCCCTGATCAAGTGCCCACTGCGCCGTGATCAGTGATCCACTCTTTTCACGCGCTTCTACGATCAGTACAAGATCAGCCAGACCACTTATAATTCGATTCCGAGCCGGAAAGAAGTAATTTCGGGCCTTCGTTCCCGGTGTCTGTTCACTGATGATTCCTCCGCCTGTGCGCAGAATGCGCTGATAAAGTCCTCTGTTGCCTGCCGGATAACAGATATCCGGTCCGTTTCCAAGGACTGCCCATGTTCCCCCTCTTCCTTCTAGCGCACCTCTATGTGCCTCCGTATCAATTCCGTATGCCATTCCACTTATGACCTGTACTCCCGCTTCGCTTAAGTATTTCGCATACCGAAATGCCTGTATGCGCCCATAAGGAGTAGCTGCCCGCGCACCGACAATCGCTGCTGTCGGTTTTTCCGGATCCGGAAAGGTACCTCTGACATATAACTTATCCGGCATTCCCGTATACTGACACAATTTTTCCGGATATTCTTTATCCTTCGTCCCTACCTCCCTGATTGGTATTTTCCGAGTTTCTTCCATATAAATATCTCCTCTATACATTATCTCTTTTACCTGATTTTTATTCTGAATGATTTCAATCATTTTCAGTTCCAGTATTTTTTATCAAAGGAACGATACGATAAAGCTTCTCCTAAATGTTCTTTGTTGATTGTCTCCGAAGCCTCCATATCTGCAATCGTCCGCGCCACCTTTAAAATCCTGTGATATGCTCTCGCACTGAACGGCATATGCTGAAATGCCATCTTAAGAAGCCTGCCTGCTGAATCATCCAGATGACAAAAATTTTCGACCTGCTTCCCGCTCATTTCTCCATTAAACTGAATCTTTTCGTCTTTAAAGCGTTCCCTCTGGATCTGCTGTGCTGCTTCTACACGCATACGAACCTGTTTCGTATTTTCTCCAATCTTCCCATTGCTCATCCCGTCGAAATCTACCGGTGAGACATCTGCACAGAGATCCAGTCTGTCCAGAAGCGGCTGACTGAGTTTTCCCAAATATTGCCCTACCTGTGCCGGTGTACATCTGCAGCGGTTCATATCCGGATAATATCCGCATGGACATGGATTCATCGCTGCACATAACATAAAATGTGCCGGAAAATCATACGTTCCATAAACACGCGAAATATGGATCACCTTATCTTCCAGTGGCTGCCTGAGGATTTCCAGACTTCTTCTGGAGACCTCCGGCATCTCATCCAGAAACAATACCCCTCGGTGTGCCAGCGTGATTTCGCCCGGCCGGGGATTCCTTCCGCCGCCTGCCAGGGCCTGTGCAGAGCAGGTATGGTGTGGACTTCGAAATGGTCGGATACGGATCAGCGGATCTTCTGCCGGCAGTAATCCGGCAATACTGTAGATCTTCGTCAGTTCCAACCCCTCTTCTACCGTAAGTTCCGGCATGATTCCGGGAATCCGTCTGGCAATCATCGTCTTACCGGCTCCCGGCGGACCAATCATCAGAAGATTATGAAATCCACTGACAGCAATCTCTACTGCCCTTTTCAGACTTTCCTGTCCATGAATCTCACAAAAATCCACAGAATTTTCCTGTGGTGATTTTTTCCCTGTCTCCACTGCTTTTTTATAAGAATCCGGTGCACTGACATAACGGATCATCTCCTGCAGATCAGCTACGCCGATCACCTTCATATCCGGAATCAGATGTGCTTCTTTCAGATTGTCATACGGAACCACACAGAAACGACATTTTTCTTCACGCGCCCGAATGATCATCGGCAAAATCCCGGAAACTGCATGAATTTCTCCGTTCAGGCCAATCTCTCCGGCCATCATTACATTTCCCAGTTGTTCCGCAGAAAGTACTCCGGCAGCCGCAAGTACAGCCGCTGCCAGCGGAAGATCAAAACCTGCGCCCTCCTTCCTGATATCCGCCGGTGCCAGATTTACGGTGATTCTCTTGGGCGGGAGCGCGATCCCGTTATTCTTGAGGGCTGTACGTACACGATCCTGCGCTTCTTTTACTTGGGTCGATGGCAGTCCGACCATAGTAAAGGAAGGAAGTCCATCACTTACATCTGCTTCAACCTTTATAAGATGAACTTCCATCCCCGAAATAGCTGCTGAAAAAACACTTGCAAACATAAATCTCCTTTCTGTCTGTAAATGCTCCCGATCTGCATTTTCTTCTCGATAAGACTCATATAAATCTGTATTTGGTTATATTACTCATGGGAATTTAAAGATTTCAGCCCTCCACAAATAAGAGCCGGCGTAAAAAGATAGATAGAATTTGTATATAAGCTCTCTGTATTTCATTTCATTATAGTCCATTTTGCTCCCAAACACAATAGCACATTTCGGTCTGTTTTATAATTTCAAAAAAACAGGAGGTGAGCTTATGAAGTTTCAACGTATTCAGGATCTTCGTGTAGATTCTGACCTTTCTCAGCGACAGCTTGGTGAAATTCTGCATATCAGTCAGCGTTCCTATTCTCATTATGAAACAGGCTCACGTGGCATTCCGATTGAAATGCTCATCCGCCTTGCTGACTATTATGACACAACGATTGATTATCTTGTAGGACGTACAGACAACAAAGCACCTGTAAAATAATCAGTTATATTTCATCAGAACAAAAAGAGGAAGCCATCCCCGATCGGATAGTTTCCTCTTTTTCTTTCATTTATAAGCTCAAAACTGCTCAGTTTCCTTCACTTACCTTTTGGTCTTCCCACTGCTGGATCTTATTGATGTTTGCGATCTCATACTCATTAAAAATAGACCCCTGCTCTGCATCAAAAGTTTCCGGATCTATGGTTCCCTGATACCAGGATTTGCTGTTGAAATAATCCGCAATATAATCCGTCACAAACTGTCTTCCATGACGCGCATAAATCTCATTTTTCGCAAGTTCCAGCTGATCCGAGGTATAGTTGGAAATTTCTTCATCTGTAAGATAGCGGTTGCTGCTCTCCGGGAAGAAATATTCCCCGCTCTCCGCGGTAACCTGCGGCTGCTCTTCTGACGGTGTCGGCGTCGCAGTCGGTTCAGGTGGGTTGAGTATAACCTGATTTCTGCTCATGATACAGCTTACATTCGGATACACGGAAGATACCGGTTCTGCAGTACTCACCCGCAGATAAAGCTGTCCGTTATCAAATGTCAGATTACCGGAAGCTGAATTTCCCGCTGAATCACCAAATGAAAATGCCGCCGCATTTCCGGCAACTTCTGCTGTTATATCTGCCGACACTGCCTGCGTCTGTCCTGCATCCGTCTGATAAAAACTAAATGACACCGCATTCTGACTGACGTTGTAAACATTGATCGTTACAAGTCCGTCTGTACTGTACCAGTAATCCCAGAAATCATCCGGATTAAATGTAACTCTCTGCTCCGGAACCGGGGTCGGTGTTGCTGTCGGCCGCGGTGTCGGACTTGGAGACGGTATCGCCGTAGGCTCCGGGGTCGGAGTCAGTTTCGCCGCATTTTCAATTGCTTCTTTTTTTTGCTGCGCTTCTCTTGCACTTTTCTGAAAACTCGCTAGAAGAAGAGCTGCTGCTGCAAACATAATAAAGATTGATATCAGGATGATAAGCAATATTTTCAGCCTGTTTTTTCTTCTCATTGGTACCACCTCTGTTCCAGTCTTACCTGTTGTTCTTTCTTATTTCTGTTTATTTCTTTTCTTTTATGTAGCCCTTACGATATGCATCCAAAAGCTGCATAAGTTCTTCTATACGCTCCCGCAGTGCCTTTCCGGTATCAGTGTCACCCACCAGGCGTCTCTTTGACGTATAATGTACAGACACTCTGTTGGATACGATGTCACTTTCTTTTGAAACGGCATCTTCCTTGGATGTAAACGGTTCATGTGCACTTAAGATCAGCCCGTAGGAGTTGTAAATCAGAGTATAACCTGCAATTCCGGTCACCTTCTGATATGCCTTGCAGAAGCCGCCGTCAATAACGATCACCTTGCCATTGCATTTGACCGGGCTTTCTCCCTCTCCCTGATGTACTGGTACGTGACCATTGATAATATGTCCGTTCTCCGGAGAAAGGTCAAATTCCTGAAGCAGCGTATCCACTACTTCTTCATTTTCAAGCAGATGATAGTATGCGCCTTTCGTCTCTTTGTGTGTTTCTTTATCTGCTATAAAATATCTCTCAAATGTGGTCATCTTATCCTTGCCAAATAATGGTGACGACGGACTTGCCCAGATAAACCAGAGAATATCCATCCCTTTTCGCTGTTCCATACTGTCCACTGCAAAAAATGCTCTTCTTACATAAGTCTCAAGCACATCATACAGCTCACGGCCTTTGTATTTCTTCCCGTAAATCTGGATTTCTTTCAGACTGCCATCTTCGTTCAGCGGGATACATCCATGGAAAAGCAGATTGCCATTATATATCTTGTACAGACCGCCTTTATCCAGAAGCAGGCGCATATGTTTCTGAAGTTTTTCGCAGTTGCGGAAAGCTGTTTCCATACGTTCTATCACATCACGCTCTCCTGAGGTCAGTTCATACGGATGTTTCCAGTCAATCGTCGGAAATTCTGTATCCAGCATCGGATATTCTTTTCCGTCCGGGAGCGTCACGGTTCCCTTTACCGGATCGATCCTGTGAAGCAGACAGCGGTCTTCCATATGGAATTCTCTGTGTCTGTGGATAAGCTGTCCCTCCAGCTTGAACTGAATGATAGAAATTGCCTTATGCATCTTCTGACCCAATTCTTTTTCCAGTGCATTATAATTGGAAGTTCCATTCATCTCAAATGCATTACACGGATCATCTTTATAAACTTCCATGGCAAAAGTAGCGAGTGGAAGCATATTGATTCCATAACCGTCTTCAAGAATATCAAGATTACCATATCGAATACTGTTGCGCAGTACCGTTGCAATACATGCACGCTGTCCGACGGCAGCTCCCATCCATACAACATCATGATTTCCCCACTGAATATCGAGAGAATGGTAATTCATCAGACGATCCATAATAAAATGCGGACCCGGTCCACGGTCAAAAATATCACCGAGAATGTGAAGGTGATCCACAACAAGGCGCTGGATCAGTTCTGCAAGCGCAATGATAAAGTTCTCTGCGCGTCCGATCTGAATGATCGTATTTACAATTGAATCATAATACGCTTCTTTATCCAGAACCTCTGCCTTTTCCGTAATCAGTTCCTCTATCACATAAGCATAATCCGCAGGAAGAGCTTTACGTACCTTGGAGCGTGTGTATTTTGATGCCGTTGTCTTGCAGACTTCGATCAACCGATACAGTGTGATCTTGTACCAGTTTTCCATATCCTCTTCCGTCTTTTTGACAAGCTGCATTTTTTCTTTCGGGTAGTAGATCAAAGTTGCCAGAGCTTTCTTGTCACTGTTGCTTAGCGTATGACCAAATACATCATCTATTTTCTTTCGAACTGCTCCGGAGCCATTTCGGAGCACATGGGAAAATGCTTCATATTCACCATGCAGATCCGACATAAAATGCTCCGTGCCTTTCGGAAGGTTCAAAATCGACTGCAGATTAATGATCTCCGTAGAAGCCTTTCCGATTGTCGGATACAGTTCCGCAAGTCTCTGCAAATATCTCAATTCCGCTTTTTTCATATTCTTCTCCTTTTTGCAATGTTAACACATCCTGCTTCTCATTCAGTAACCACAACTTACGGAACCGCCTTTATGTATGCAGGATTATGCAATCACCCCATCAAACAATGAGAACTGGTTGGATTGCGGAATATCTCCGAACAATCCCAGGTCATCCATAAGATCAATGACTGTTTTGCTGACTTTTGTCCTGTCTCGAAAATCATCTTTTGACAGGAATTTTCCCTGCTTCGCCGCATCTACCACGGCCTCGGCAGCCTTATCTCCCATACCTTCAATACAGTTCAGTGCCGGCATAAGTTTTCCATCTATGATCTGGAAACGGTTTGCCTTCGCACGATAAAGGTCGATCGGCATAAACTCCAGACCACGCGCATACATTTCCTGCACGATTCGCATATCTTTGATGGTATCCTGTTCTTTCTTTGATGCCGCATCACCTTTCTTACGCAATTCTGCCAGATAAAAATCCAGACGCTCACGTCCCATACACATAGTTTCATAGGAAAATGCCGTTGCACGGATGCTGAAAAATGCAGCATAATATGCCAGTGGTTTAAATACTTTGAACCAGGCAATTCGCCATGCCATCATAACGTATGCCGCAGCATGTGCTTTCGGGAACATATACTTGATCTTTTTACACGACCATATATACCATTCCGGTACATTATGTTCTCTCATAGTTGCTTCCCACTCATCACGAAGCCCCTTACCTTTACGTACAGCCTCCATGATGGTGAACGCGAGACTGCTCTCTACCCCCATACTGATGAGGTAGATCATGATATCATCTCGTGTACAGATTGCAGTGGAAATTGTTGCTTTTCCCTCTTCGATGAGAGTCTGTGCATTTCCCAGCCATACGTCTGTACCATGAGACAGACCTGCAATACGTACAAGGTCAGAAAAATACTTCGGCTTTGTATCAATAAGCATCTGCATCGCAAAATCCGTACCAAACTCAGGCACACCGAGACAGCCGAGCTTACAGCCGCCGATATTTTCCGGTTTGATTCCCAATGCCTCCGTACCTGCAAACAAAGACATGACTTCTTTGCTGTCCAGAGGAACATCCCTTGCACTTAAGCCTGTAAGATCCTCCAGCATACGAATCATTGTCGGATCATCGTGTCCGAGAATATCAAGTTTCAAAAGGTTTCCGTCAATGGAATGATAGTCAAAATGTGTCGTGATGATATCACTGTTTTCGTCATTTGCCGGATGCTGTACAGGAGTAAATTTCTCAATTTCCTCACCTACCGGAAGAACAATGATACCGCCCGGGTGCTGTCCTGTCGTTCTTCGGATACCGGTGCATCCCTGAACGATCCGGTTAATCTCACAGTAACGCTTATGCTGTCCACGTTCTTCATAATAATTTTTCACATAACCGAATGCTGTTTTTTCTGCAAGTGTGCCGATGGTTCCTGCCTTGAATGTCTGACCCTTACCGAAAATAACCTCCGTATAACGATGGGCATTTGCCTGATATTCACCGGAGAAATTCAGGTCAATATCAGGCTCTTTATCTCCCTTAAATCCAAGGAACGTTTCAAAAGGAATGTCAAATCCCTCTTTATTCATCTTTGTTCCACATTTCGGGCAGACACGATCCGGCATATCGCATCCCGCCATACCACCGAATTTTTTTACTTCCGGTGAATCAAAATCACTGTATTTGCAATTCGGACAGAGATAATGCGGCGGCAGCGGATTTACTTCTGTAATACCAGACATAGTTGCTGCAAGTGAAGAACCTACAGATCCTCGTGAACCTACCAGATATCCGTCTTCGTTGGATTTCCAAACCAGTTTCTGCGCAATAATGTACATAACTGCGTAACCATTTGAAATAATGGAATGAAGTTCTTTATTCAGTCGGTCTTCTACGATCTGAGGAAGTACTTCTCCATACATCTCATGTGCTTTATTAAAACAGATATCCTTCAGATCCTGATCTGAGTTCTCAATGACCGGAGGATATTTGTCCGGATGAATCGGCGATATCTTCTCAATCATATCGGCAATTTTGTTTGTATTTGTGATGACAACTTCTTCTGCCTTTTCACTTCCGAGATACGAAAATTCTTCCAGCATTTCTTCCGTCGTGCGCAGATACAGAGGAGCCTGATTATCTGCATCAGAAAAACCATTTCCGGCCATAATGATACGGCGGTAAATTTCATCCTCCGGATCCATAAAATGCACATCGCAGGTTGCGACAACCGGTTTTTTAAACTGATCCCCCAGTTTGACGATTTTTTTATTGATCTCGATCAGGTCTTCATTGGACTGAATACGGTCATTCTTTTCATCAGCCAGCATAAATGCATTGTTTCCGAGCGGCTGAATTTCCAGATAATCGTAGAAATTTACAAGTCTTGCAATCTCAGGTTCCGGTGCATTTCGAAGAATTGCCTGATACAGTTCCCCTGCTTCACAGGCACTTCCGATCAGAAGCCCGTCCCTGTGTTCCAGAAACAGACTCTTCGGTACACGCGGACGACGACGGTAATATTTCAGATGCGACTGACTCACAAGCTTATACAAATTAATTCGCCCTGTCTCATTTCTTGCCAGAATGATTGCATGATAAGTCGGCAGTTTCTTGATCGTGTTGACGGATACGTTTCCCTGCTGGTTCAACGCATCCACATCATAAATATCACGTTCTTTCAGCATTTCCACGAAACGTACAAAAATCTCTGCAGTACATGCCGCATCGTCAACCGCTCTGTGATGATGATCCAGTGATACTCCGACTGCTTTGGCAACCGTATCTAGTTTAAAACGGTTCAGCGCCGGCAGAAGGAAACGCGCCATACCAACTGTATCGACATATGTATACTCCTGAGGCAGACCCTGTCTTTTGCAGTTTTCGATAATAAAGCTCATATCAAAGTCCGCATTGTGCGCTACCATAACCGCACCTTCACAGAATTCCAGAAACTTCGGAAGTATTGTCTGAATATCCGGCGCATCCATCACCATGGAATCATTGATGCTTGTCAGCTGCTCGATTCTGTATGGAATCGGTACTTTCGGATTTACAAATGTTGAAAAACGGTCTGTGATCACTCCGTTTTCCACTCGAACTGCACCGATTTCAATAATCTGGCATGTCAGCGGCGAGAATCCGGTCGTCTCGATATCAAACACAACAAATTTCCCGTCTATCGACTGTCCTTTGCTGTTGGTAACGATACCTTTAAGGTCATCTACCAGATAAGCCTCCATACCATAAAGGACTTTGAAATCAGAATCTTTCGGAACGCAGCCTCCCCATGCATCAAAACAGTGATTTGCCTCAGGGAAAGCCTGTACGACACCATGGTCTGTGATCGCAATTGCCTTATGTCCCCACTCATACGCTCTTTTGACCAGATCTTTTGCAGTGGTAACACCATCCATATCACTCATCTTTGTATGACAGTGCAGCTCTACACGTTTCTGCGGACTGGTATCCATTCTTGTACTGCGAAAATCTGCAATCTTTTTGATCCCGGAAATCGATCCGACAGTAAGTTCACTGTCGAAACGGTCAATTGTCGTAACACCCTTAAATTTCAGAAAAGCGCCCTTTTTGACAGTCTCTGTTACTTCCGGTACCTGTTCGTTACGCAGAAACATCTTGATCACGATGGAATCTGTAAAGTCCGTCACAGGAAAAATAAGAATTGTTTTTTCGTTACGGATTTCTCTTGCTTCCACATCCATAACCTGGCCACGGATAATAACTTCGCCCATCTCACCTGTGATGGCTTCCAGATTGATCGTATCGCCCTCAAAATCTCTTCCATAAATCACATCCGGGTTGCTGTCCCTTCGGAAGCCACCATGGAAATCTCCACGTGCACCTTTCTTTTCAAAAGTTTTCTGTTTCTGCTCCGATTTGCCTTTGGCCTCTGCTTTTTGGCTGTCCTTTTTGTCCGATGCGACTTCTTCCATCTTTTCTTCCTGTGTCTCTTCCGGGGTCAGTTTCGCATGTTTTAATACATTTGCGACCTCCTGACGGATCTGCAGGGCTGCATTCTTGCGGTACTTGCTTTCCTCTGCCTCCACAAACTGCAGGTTGATCTTAAGATTCATTCCACATCGCTCACAGAAGACTTTTTGCAGGTATTCCACAAGTATCTCACTTTTTTCTCTGGAAATTACAGAGTCGGGAAGTGTCAGATCCATCTGTTCACCAGATGGAAAACTGATCTGCGAACGTTTGAACAGATTGTACTCAAGCATATTATAGTTCTTCAGTTCTATTTCCATGCTGGAACGGTAAACATCCAGAAAATTCGCCGGAGAATACTGTTTGGACAAATGGAAGCGTTCGATCACTGTCACCTGCATTTCCAGCCCTGCAAAGAACTGTCGTTCAATCTGGTTTTCCAGCGCTATGATATATTTCTTATGGATCCAGCGCTCACTGTGGATATATACCCACAGTCTGGTCTTTGCCGGATTGCATGCCACTCTCGAAACAGTAACCATCTCAAGCCATTCCTGCAGCTGATCTTTCACTTTTAAGTTGGGAAATACATCGAAAAATTCTTTTTCCACGTTTTATGCCTCTCTTTATGCTTCCCAGTGGAGCAGTTCCTCACGAAGTGTATCCAGAAGCTGTTCTTCCGGTACCTTCTTTACGATTTCTCCTTTTTTGATAAGAAGTCCTACGCCGACTCCGCCTGCGATTCCGATATCTGCTTCTTTTGCCTCTCCCGGACCGTTTACTACACAGCCCATGACAGCAACCTTGATATCCAGCGGAATATCCTGTACCATCGCCTCAACCTGATTTGCAAGTCCGATCAGATCAATACGTGTACGTCCACAGGTCGGACAGGAAACGACTTCAATGCCTCCCTTACGCAGTCCAAGTGTCTTAAGGATTCGTTTCGCGGATTTGATTTCTTCCAGCGGTGCACCTGTCAGAGAAACACGGATCGTATCGCCGATTCCCTGCGACAGAATAATCCCCAGGCCTACTGCTGATTTGATATTTCCGGAATAAAGAGTTCCTGCCTCTGTGATTCCCACATGAAGCGGATGATCTGTCTTTTCGGCGATCAGCTCATGCGCTTTGGCGCACATCATAACATCAGAAGATTTGATACTGATCACCAGATTATCATAACCCATTTCTTCGATAATACGAACTTTGTCCAGTGCACTTTCCACAAGACCTTCTGCAGTCACACCATGATATTTTTCTACAAGTTCTTTCTCGAGAGAACCGCTGTTTACACCAACACGGATCGGAATGTTGCGTTCTTTTGCCACATCCACAACCGCCCGAATACGGTCTGTACTTCCGATATTTCCCGGATTGATACGTATCTTATCGGCACCGTTTTCCATTGCTGCAATTGCAAGACGATAATCAAAATGAATATCTGCAACCAATGGAATATGAATCTGTTTTTTGATTTCTTTTAAAGCCTGTGCTGCTTCCATCGTCGGTACGGCGCAACGGATGATATCACATCCGGCAGCTTCAAGTTCCAGAATCTGACGCACAGTTGCCTCTACATTTTCTGTTTTTGTGTTTGTCATAGACTGGATCAGAATCGGATTTCCTCCGCCAATCTTTTTATCTCCTATCTGCACAACTTTTGTATGATCACGATACATAATCTTCTCTCCTTTTAGCGAAAAAGCGGAGCTGTCTATACCAAACAGCCCCCTCTTATCCATATATCAGTGCTGGATCTCCAGCAGTTTTACTTTCAGGTCATTCTCCATCTTAAGCATTTCTGCCTCAGCAGCCTGTCGTTTCTCTCTGCCTTCTCTCTGGATTTTCATCACATCATCCAGTGTCTGGATCAGGTCTGCATTTGTTTTCTGTAAAGTTTCCATATCAACAATACCACGCTCAGATTCTTTTGCAGTCTCCACGGATGCCATATGAAGTTTCTCAGCGTTTTTGCGAAGCAGTTCATTCGTAAGATCAGACACCTGGCTCTGTGCCTGTGCCGCCTCTGTAGAATGTGCAATACCAAGAGCAAGCACCATCTGGCTTTTCCAGAGTGGGATTGTGTTGACCAGTGTCGTCTGGATCTTTTCTGCCATCATTGTATCGTTATTCTGCACCAGACGTATCTGCGGTGCTGTCTGAAGGGAAATCATTCTGGTAAGTTCCAGATCATGAAGCTTCTTTTCGAATCTGGCACATTTGCTGTCCAGATCTTTTGCCGCCTGTGCATCTTCCGGAAGCCCGGTTATCTTTGCTTTCTCTTCCAGTTCTTTAAGCTTTCCGTCCCTCATTCTGGAAAGTCTTAATTTGCCTGCCTGAATGTACATGGACAGTTCCTTGAAATACAGAAGATTCTGTTCATACATCTTATCCATCATCGCAGAATCCTTAAGGAGGCGCACCTGATGCTGCTCCAGTGTCTCGGAAATCTTCTCGACATTTGCCTCTGCTTTGTCATATTTGTTTTTCAGAGTTTCGATCTTGTTTGCCTGTTTCTTGAAGAAGCCAAACAATCCCTTTTCTTCTTCAGCATCAAAACCCTTTAATTCTCCGACTACTCCGGTCAAAAGATCTCCTACCTCGCCAAGATCCTGTGAACGTACATTTTTCAGTGCTTCATCAGAAAAATCAGCCATCTTCTTCTGTGTTCCGGCTCCATACTGCATAACCTGTGTCAGATTTTCCAGATCGATCTTTCCTGCAAAATTTTCGACCATCTGCTGTTCTTCCGGCGTAAGGACAGTCTGTGCCATTTTCTGCTGTACCGGATTCATTTCCTGCGTAACCTCCATCAGCTGTGCCTGTACTTCCGGTTCTTTTTCCTGTTCCATGACAAGTTCCGGCTCCAGTGTCAGCGACGGCATTCCTGTTTCTGCCTGCTTCATTTCATCACCCATAACGTTTTCCCTCTCATTTTCTGCATGTCGTATATCCTTGCTGCTTTTATTTTAAATTGCTTAAATTACTTTTTCTCAAAATCATTTTCTGTCAGCCCCTCCTGTGCGAGCATGGTATGCAGGACAGAAATATCACTTGAAACATCCCATGCCGTATCCTGAAATACAGAATCCAGAAGTTTTGCAAATGCTTCGTTCAATGTATCCAGAGTATCCTCAATTTCTTTCTTTGAGGCCCGGATCGTCTCTCCCTGAATCGACTGTCTGTCCATATCTTCATAAGCATCCAGAAGTTTCACTGTCATCGGAAGATAATAATCCATCATCTTTTTGAGATCCGGAATGATCTCCGGATGCTCCTCTGCTCTCTGGAATATCTGCTCTACGATCTGCTCCATTTTGGCAATTTTGGCCGAAATCTCTTCTCCCGGAATTGCATCATTACTTGCATGGATTTTCTTAATATATGCTTCACCCTTATCAAGGACTTCCTGCACCTGAGGACTGATCCGGCTCTGCTTTTCACTCTCCCGCATTCTCTTCTGCGCTTCCTCGGCACTGCGCTGTTCCAGCGCCTTCTGCGTTTCTTCATACTGTCTGTAGGTTTCATTGCTTGTGATCAGGCAGGTTTCCTTTGTATCTGTTCTGCCCTCCAGAAACCAGCTTTTCGCGATCATATAGTGAATATCTTTTTTGACTGATTTTATGCTTCTGCCGACTGTTTTCGCCAGATCTTCAAAACTACAATATGTTTTGTGTCCCAGTGTTTTTTTGTATTTCTGAAAACGTTTCAGTCTGCCCAGACCAGTGCATCCGCTGCCGATCATCCCGACTCCGGCAAGTGTACCGATTAGTGTCACAACTGTGGAACCGATACCTCCGTGTCCCATGACCGCCTGCAGAATCTGCACGGTCAGAAGCCCGATTGCCATACTTCCGGAAATAATTCCGCCAAACACGATCAACAGGATATCCTTTACTTTTTCTCCGCCGGTATTACCATAAAGCTCCGGATGCGTTTCTGTATTTTCGACAGTCCCCCGCACTTTCTGTGCCCCTGCTTCCGGCTTACGATATCCAGCCTTCTCCGGATGCTCTTTCTGATATTGTTTCAGGGTGCTGTTTACCATTCTTGTGATTGACTGGTTCAGTTCCTGATAATTGCTTGTTTTGACCGCATTTTCTATAGTTGTCTGAACTTCGCGGACTTTCTGCTCTACAAAGCTGAAATCCGATCCGTTGTCATAAGATTTTTTATCCATGCCATCCTCCTGTAAACTATTTCTTATTATACAAAAATACGGACAAAAAAACAAGGTACAGGAAAACGTCCTGCACCTTGTCTTGTCTTGAATTGAATACATAATAACTTATTCGATAACTTTGATCCATCCTTCCGGAGCTTCGATACGTCCCATCTGGATTCCGGTAAGTGTCTCGTAAAGTTTCTTTGTGGTCGGTCCCATTTCTTCCATTCCGCTTGGGAAACAGATTTCTTTGCCGTGGTCTACGATCTTTCCGACTGGAGAGATAACTGCTGCAGTACCGCAAAGTCCGCATTCTGCAAAATCTTTTACTTCGTCCAGATATACTTCACGTTCTTCGACTTTCAGTCCGAGATAATGTTCTGCAACATAGATCAGAGAACGGCGTGTGATAGATGGAAGAATACTGTTGGACTTCGGTGTTACAACGGTGTTGTCCTTTGTAACAAAGATGAAGTTTGCTCCACCTGTCTCTTCAACTTTTGTTCTTGTAGCAGAATCAAGATACATATTTTCGTCATAACCCTGACGATGTGCATCCATGATTGCATGAAGACTCATTGCATAATTCAGACCGGCTTTGATGTGTCCTGTTCCATGCGGTGCGGCACGGTCAAAATCTGTAACACGGATCGTGATCGGTTTTGCACCGCCCTTGAAATACGGTCCAACCGGTGTGGTAAGGATACGGAACTGATATTCATCAGCCGGTTTTACGCCGATAACAGGGTTGCTTCCGAACATGTACGGACGTACATAAAGTGTTGCACCTGAGCCGTATGGCGGTACATAAGCTTCATTTGCTTTGATTGTCTGTACGACAGCATCAACGAAACGATCTTCCGGGAATGCCGGCATTTCCAGTCTTCTTGCAGAATTTGCAAGACGCTCTGCGTTGAGGTCCGGACGGAATGTTACGATATGTCCATCTTCTGTTGTATAGGCTTTCATACCTTCAAATACAGTCTGTGCATACTGGAATA
>OGPW01001520.1_pt1 | contig 15411 bp, 15 predicted proteins | sample 1553061 | NCBI WGS metagenome assembly OGPW01 (sample SAMEA2580292, study PRJEB22360) | human gut metagenome | biome: human gut; feature: human-associated habitat; material: faeces | place: Denmark | collected 2008/2010
TAAAATGTCTTTTGTTAAAGTTAATTTTCCCGATATTTGTGATTCTGATTCCGCAGAGTATGCGTATCTCATCAGCGTGTACAACACTACGTATTCACACAATCAAAACGTTTGGGGTTCGCCTGATGAAAACAAGCTTGATGGGGTCATGTATGCCGCGTGGCTGTTGCTGGATGAATACTATACGCGCGGTGAATATGCCATGATTGTTGAGTGCCGACATCTGTTAACGAAACGTTGCCGTGCGGAACTTCACAGCGAACACAATAAAGAGTTTTGCACCGGATTCTACACGGTCGTCGATTCCGTTCTGTCCATCTGAGGGCGGCTTCAAGGGAAAGGGAGAAATAAAATGAGTTTTATGAATCTTGAAGCGTTATCTAATTCGATTGATTTTAACGTGAATAGTATTTACGATGTGTTCGTGTATTTTGTCGATATTGCGTCCGATTGCTTAATCGAAACTCGGTTTGTCGATTGTATTGACGCATACGGGCTTAGGGATGTGCTTGAGGATGGCGTGTTTTACGTTCCGGGCGCAGTCTGTTTAGGCTATCGGGTTAATCGGTGATTGATCATGTTTTGCAAGTGTAATAGTTGTGATTTCGTCAAGGGGTATAGGGTGCGTGGTGAACGGCGTGTCAAGCCCGTTGTTATTAGTGGGAAGTGTTTTGAATGTGATTCGTATGTGTCTGATTATGTGTTTGCGTGTTGTCGTGATATTGTTGATTTGATGCGGCGGGGTTTGTGGGCGGGGTGATGTGATGGCCTATTAGCTCAGTGGTTAGAGCGGCATCCTTATAAGATGTGCGTGCCGGGTTCAATTCCCGGATAGGCCACGCGATTGTGATATATTTGGTCATGGCATGTCGTTCGATGTGTCATGACCTTTTTTTTTTATTTGTGAGGTGTTTTTGATGGATATTAGTGCGATCGCAACCGTTGTCGGGAGTGTGGGCTTTCCGATCGTCGCGTGCTGTGGCATGGGCTGGTTTATCGCCACGACTTTTAGCGATTTTAATGATTTGATGACGAAGAACAATGTTCTGACTGAAGAACTTATCGCATTGCTCAAGCATAATAAGGGGGATGACGGTGATACGAATATGGCGTAGCGTGTTGGCGTGCGTATGCGCATTGTCGTTGCTTTTTGTGCCGTCCGCAAGCGCGGACATGCGCGGGGTGGATGTGAGCAATTGGCAGTGTGATATTAATACGGGAGCGGTTGACGCTGATTTTATTGTAGCGGGTGCCACATGGGGCGTAGGCGGTTTCAATAATGTGTGTTTGACCAATGGCGTGAATCAGGCTGTGAACTATCAGCTCGGACGCGCAACGAATAGCGGCAAGAGCATCGGCGTGTATCACTACGCGATGGGCAACAGCGCGGCGGCGGAGGCCGATTTTTTCGTGGACAACGTTGCGGGCTATATCGGGCGCGCGGTTCTTGTTTTGGATTGGGAGCTTCAGGACAATCCGCAGTTTGGTAATGGCGCGTGGGTTGAAACGTGGGTGCGACATGTGCATGATCGCACACAGGTGTGGCCGATCGTCTATGTTCAAGCCTCAGCATTGGGGCAGCTTAGCGCGTTTGTGCGTGAGCATTGCGGTGTGTGGGTTGCGCAATATGCGTCAATGGCTGCCACCGGATACCAGGCAACGCCGTGGCTGTATGGTGCGTATGGCGAAGCCATGCGGCAGTACACGTCGAACGGGCATATACCGGGTTATGCCGGACGATTGGACTTGAATTATTTCAGGGGCGAACGGTGGCAGTGGGATGCGTACGCGCATGGCGACGGTGCGATTGTGGCCGCGCCGGAAACGAATACTGTTGGTAATGGGTCACAGTCGGTTTGCGTGGTGGTCACGTCGGGTGACACGTTGTCGGGCATTGCCGCGCGCACGGGCTTGCTGCCGTGGCAGTCATGGCACGGGTACGCGTCAGGCGATCCGGCTTTGATTTATCCGGGCGAAAACGTGTGTTATGGCGGTGCTGTGGCTGCGCGGCCGGAGGTGGCGCGTACGCATACGGTTGTGTCCGGCGAGTCTTTGTGGTCGATTTTCGGCGGTGATTGGGCGCGTGTCGCCGCGCTTAATGGTTTGTCTAATCCGAACTTGATTTATCCGGGTCAGATTTTGCGTTATTGAGAATCAATATCAATAATCGGCGGTTCGCTTTTTTGCGCACGCCGATTTTTGTGTTATAAATATTTATGTCGCCAAAATGGTTGACAGAAAAAACAGATACAAAGGATAACAAAACATGCGAAAGATACGAAAGGTAATCGCTGACAGCACCATAAGCTACTATGATCGGGATGGCGTGCTACAGACGTTCCACACCACCGGAAACGTTCACACCGTCGAAACGGCAGTCAAATCGCTTATGGACGCCGGTATAGTCAACGTGTTAGTTGACGACATTACGGTCAATAAAACCGTGTACGTGATGGACGTTGAAACGTTCATCGAACATGCCGAACGTGTCGCAAACGGCCCCGGCACCGACACCGACAACGGTAACGACAAAGATATTGAATTCTGAAAGGAATCGAAATGAACGAGGAAAACGAACAGATGAACGACACCACCATGAATGAAACCGCGCAGAACACCACCGACAACTTTCGTTATATTTGTACGATGGATGACAGCACGTTCGAGGGGAAACGCGCCATCGTCAACGCGCGTAACAGCGCGGTGTCGCTGAACGCTCGCGGCGCGGAACCATTAACGGTTATCGGCGCTTATATCGCGCCGGGCGTCCGTTCTCAGACCGGTCAGAAGTGCGCGAACGTCTATCTTTTCGGAAAGGACGGTAACACGTATTTCAGTCAGTCCCAGGGAATCTATCACAGCGTGCTGGATATCTACGATATGTTCCCCGATTTCAACGCGCCGGACGGCATCACAGTCGCGGTTAAGCAGACACCGCTGGGCGGCGGCCGTTCCACGAAATCACTTGAAATCAAGTGAATTGAATAAATGAGAAAAAAGTGCCATAACGATTTATGGCACTTTTTTTATAAAAAGAGGTGTGAAACATGCCTAGAGCGCATAAACGAGCGGACGTGTTGACGGCAAAGCGCAAGAGGGTGCGCCGCGCGATAAACACGATACGCAAGAGTATCACCGAGGGAATGCCGGAAAGCGAACGCCGCGCACGCACGGCGTACGTGCAAAGGCTTGAGACGGAACTGCAAAAAACGTATGTAGGCCGTATCCGTAACGCTGCCGTGCGTGACGAATTGTATGCGCGTGCAAACGAGATTGCCGACACTCTAACCAAACAGGCCGAGACCGTGAAAGGTGGCGGCGGCAAGCGTGGCGAACGGCGACGTGCGTTCAATATCTTTCGTCAGGAGATGCGCATAGCGTCCAAGGGCGGCCCGTCGGCCTTGGGCGAGTTTGGGCGTGAGAAAGTCAAGATTTTTTGGCGATACACACAAAACATTTGGCAACGCCCGGACGTGCCGCCCGACAAGCGGTTAGAGGCTGTCATGCAAGCGTATGGGGCAACGTCGCTAAGTGAGCTTTTTGAAACCATCATGGAGCGGAATGAGAAAGCGTTGGAATATGCGCAGAGCATGAAAATGCATATTGGGGATTTGGAGGATTACACGGACGTTGACGGCGGTAGTCCGATTTGGCTTATCGCGGTGACACCCGACGTAGTGCGATGAAAGAACGTAAAGACTTCCGGGTGGCCGCGATATTCGACACCGAAACCACGAACATTGGCGATGGTGCCGAAACGCGGGCCTATCCGATATTGTATATATTCAACGATCTCCGCGATACGCCGATTGAAACGTATGATCCTGATACGGATGATGTGCGGTTTTACCGGCGCACGTCCGAAGCGCTGGCGTATATTGATGATCTTATCGAATATGGGCGTGCGCACGGTTATGTTCCGATAATCGCGGCCTATAATCTAATGTTCGACATGCAAACGTTAATGCTGGAATTGGCGCAAACGTACACGTTGCACGTCAACGCACAGACGGCAACGTCCGTGTACACGCTCGATTTATGCGTAGGCGATGACGTGGTGTGCCGTTTTTGGGACACGTTTTATTTGGAAATGGGCGGATTGCGTGCAATGGGCGAGACGTGCGGCCTTCCCAAGGCCGTGGGCGACTGGGATTACTCGCTTGTACGCACGCCCGAAACCCAGTTGACAGAGGAAGAATTGTTTTACGCACGTCGTGATGTGCAAGTGATACCCCAATACTTGCAATGGCTGCTGCGCGCGAACCATTGGCTCACGCCGGACATGCTGGGATGCAGGGTGCTCACCAAGACGTCGCTTGTGCGGCAGATGGCACGTCGTGAGATCGGCGGGCGACACGTCACGTTGCAGAGCGGTAAGCAGATGACGCTTCAACGCGCTTTCGACCTGACCTGCAATCAAGAGTTTCCGAAAAACTATGAGTCCTATGCCTTGCGCAAGGCGTGTTTCCGTGGCGGATTGACGTTTACGAGCGCTAAAACCGCTAGCGTTGTCGTGGATAACGTCGCGTCACTGGATGTGACGTCGATGCATCACGCTTTCATTAATGGCCGTCGCCTGCCGGTGAAATTCGCGCCGACACCGGCGGAATTGCTGCAAATCGCGTGCGAAAACATCATTACCACGCCGCTTACCGACGTGATGGCACATTACGATGACCCATTCAGAACCGGGGTGCATGTCGCCGTGCGGTTTATTAATCTGCGATTGCGCAAGGGTACGTGTTTCGACGCTTGGGGTATAGCGATTTGCCCGCGCTCGAAATTCGTGCGGACGCTACGCGCGGGCACCGATTACAGCAATAACGAGAGAGCGAAGACACAAGATAACAGTATTCGCGCGCACGGTTATATAGACTCGGCAATAAACCCAGCATACGCGTTCGGTAAACTGTACCGGGCGGACGAATGCGTGCTGCACGTGAACGAAGTCGAACTGTGGAATATCGGACAGGTGTATAACTATGACGAAATGCAAGTGCTGTACGGCGAAAGCACCACTAAAACCATAAGCCCACCGGATTACGTCACTTTGCAATCGAATATGCTTTTCGCGCGGAAAACCGATGTGAAAAACCTTATCAAGGGCTACACCGAAGGCGTGCCATACGCGGACGATATCCCCGAATCGATACCCGAAGGAATCGCACGCGACGCTAAGGCGGGTACGTTGGGCATGAAATTTCTGCAATCCTATTACGGCAGCACCGTTAAAGGCCAATTCAACGGGATCTATGGCACTCAGGCGCAGGACGTCATGAAAGCCGATTACCGCGTGACGGAAACCGGCGAGCTTGAAGTCGATAAAACCACGGTATGCACTCCCGAGAATTTCGCAAAAAAACGTCCGAAGACACCGCGCGTGCTCTATACATACGGCATGCGGATCGTAGCGGGTAGCAGAATGCACTTGCTGATAGCCATGATGCTGCTATATCGGCGTTTCGGCGATCGCGTCACCGTCACGGGCGGCGATACCGACAGTCTGAAAATCAGCTGCGCCGATGACGTGACCGACACGGGACTATTGGACGCGCTCGAACCGTTGCACACCGCGATAGAAACCGCGATCGACCTTACCATGCGACGGGTCCGAACCACCGCGCCCGACATGGCGTCCACGCTGGAACATATCGGAAAATTCGAGGTGGAGGACTGCGGCGGCGCAACTCGGTACGTTGAGCATGTGGAATTGTGGAACAAGGCACGCGTGAGCCTGGATGCGGGCGGGCGCGTGCATGTCACTTGCGCGGGACTTCCGCGGCCGGACGGCATGTACACCATAGAGGATTTTATCGTCGACATCATGCGCGCGGGGCACGGTTTCGCGGAGACCGTGCAAATGTCGCTCGGCTATGACGTGTTGGTGGATTATGAGATTTGCCACACGTTGCAACGCACCCGACCGCATGTGTGGGGCCGATATGTGGGGACGGTGACGGATTACCGTGGCGAAACGGCACGTGTTGACGCGCCCGAAGCGATCGCGCTGTATCCGTCCGGCAGGTGGCTCGGCGAATCGGACAAGCAAGCCAACGGGGAGAACATCGCGTATCTGCGGAACGTCTATAATCGGAATGTGGAGACGACTCCGCGTGAATTGGTCATGCAGGATGGAACGCCCAAGATTGTGAGCATTGATGGCGAAATATTATTATGACAGGCTTAAAACCGTAATATTGCCGCGAAACGCGGATGTGAACATGATTATCGGCGCGCGCGGTTTGGGTAAAACCTACGGTATGAGAAAATACATGATAGAGGATTATTTGAAAAACGGCTATTGTTTTGCGGAAATCGCCCGTTTTCGTGAGGAAAACAACGATGTCGCCGCAGACTATTTCGACCGTATTATAAAGGATAATATTTTTCCCGATTATGAATTTCGCACAACCAATAAAACGGCTGAAATACGACGGAAGAAAACCGGCAAAAAAGAAAACCCGTGGCGGATATGCGGTTATTTTATACCTTTGACCATGCAACAGCGAAAAAAGAAAAGCACATACGTGAGCGTACGCAATATTTGCATGGATGAATTTATTATCGATAATGACGATAGATACCACACGTATTTGAAAAACGAGTTCGAGCAATTGGCGAAAATCGTGGACACCGTGACGCGCGAACGTGCCGACGATACCGAGCTACGTAAGCCGAGAGTATTCCTTTTGGGTAACGCTTGCGACGCGTTTAATCCGTATTTTCGACGTTATGAAGTGCCCCTCAATCCCGAGTATGGGCTGCAATGGCTTGACGACAAGACATGTCTGTTCGATTACGTGCGAGACGATGACTATGCCGAGGAAAAGGCAAAGAACACCGTTGCGGGGCGTATGCTGAAAAACAATGATGATATGACAGCGAAAAACAAGTTTCGGCAATTTGATACCGATTTTATCGAAAAACCGCATAAGCACGCGAAACTCACTTATGTGTTCCGTTGGTTTAACCGAGAATATGGGGTGTATGTCGATCTACGATGCGGATACGTCTTCATATCATCGAAATACGACGGCGGCGCACATGTGCCATATTTTGCGATCACACGAGATGATAACAGACTGAACTACCTCACTGCGAATATGGCAAAAAAGTTGATTAAAAACCTTACATCGTATTACGCGTTAGGCTATCTGAGATATGACATGGTGGAAACGCAACACACCATGTTCGAAATGCTCAAGAATTTCGGTGTAAAATAAACACGGCATACGTGAGGTGCCATAGTGGTATCGCTAAAACACATTGTCGATGACCACGGTTGACTCCGGCGACGATGCGGCCGTGAGGGGAAAGCGCGCCGACCACCGCTATGGAACATGTCGCGAGTATGCTATTCTTGAGCCGTACCGGTCACATACCGGTACGGCTTTTTTTCATATATGAAAGGAAAAATAATGGATGACGAAACCACCGAGGAAAGGGACACCGCCGAACGTGATGATCTGACACCGGATGAAGCGCACCGCGAGGGCGAGTTCGACGACTTGCGCGACATGCTCGCGCGTTTGCTTGACAAAGTGGATGCAATGAGTGCGCGTGTTGATGGCATCTATGACAATTTCACCGATTCCGTCGCGCAAATGGTCGAAAACGGCGCGACCGTCAAGGAAAACGACGACGTTGCGGACGCCATCGCGGAAGCGGCGGCGGAAGACTTGGAAAATCTCGATTACACGCTCTGACGTAAACGAATAGGAGATATTATGGCTGTAGACAATGCGACAATTTTGGACAAGGTGCGTGCCAAGGGTACGGACGATTATCAGCAGCGTATTCCGAGCGCGACGCAAACCGGTGTGGCGAACACGATGCGCTACTTGTTCGATCCGATGAATCGACAGTATTTGAATGATTGTGTTTGGAATATGGTTAATCGTATCGGGCTCACCGTTATGGCGCAGAACGCGCCGTTTGAAAACCCGTTGTCGATTTTCAAAAAAGAAAACTTGTACTGGGGTTCGACTGTGCAGGAGATCGCGGTCAAGTGGATCAAGGCGCACGGGTACAAGGATGATGCGGAAGACTTGCTCAAGATGCACCGTCCCGAAGCCGCGGTGTGGTTTTACGAAATGAACCGGCGTGACCAATACCCAATTTCATGGACCGATGACGAATTGCGGCAGGCGTTCGTGGATGACTTCGGACTGAACCGGTTCGTCGCGCAGATTATGGAAACTCCGCGCAATTCCGACAATTACGACGAGATGAATATCATGCTTGCGCTGATTCGCCATTATGAGCAGAACCTTGGTTTCTACAAGGTGCATCTCGACGCGGTGCCGAACGACGAAACGACCGCCAAAACGTTGCTCAAGGCGTTGCGTTCCACCGCTGGACGTATGCAATTCCCGTCAACGCAGTACAATGCGTTGAATGTCAACGATATTCCGGCTTACGCGGACCCGCGGCAAATGGTGTTGTTGGTCGAGCCGGAATATCTCGCAAGCTTGGACGTCGACGCGTTGTCGGCCGTATTCCAGCTGGACAAGGCCGACGTGCCGTATCGCATTATCCAGGTGCCGAGCCTTGGCATCGAGGGTGCCGTGGCGTTGCTTGTGTCGACCGATTGGTATCAGGTGCGCGACACCATGTACGGCACGTCGCAGTTCTACAATCCGCAGACGTTGACCAACACAATGTACCTCAACCACTGGGGCATCTACGGCGTGTCCCCGTTCACCCCGTGCGCACTGTTCACAACCGACGCGGGCACATCCATCAAGGTTGTGACCCAGACCGTGACCGGCTTCACGCTGACCCCGGCGACCGATACCGTTGCGGCGGGCGATGTGCTTCAGCTCACGCCGAAGCTCACCGCCACCGTTACGCCGACGGGCACCGCCATCCAGGTGGCACCGGACGCGGCTACGTACGAAGTCGCGGCGAACCATGCCGCAAGCGGCGATGACGCGCACGGCGCGGCGTTCGACCTCAACGCCAACACCTTCGTGGACGATCAGGCGCGCCTGCATGTCCAGCGCGACGGTCTTGCGGCCGGTGACGTCATCACCGTGACGGGCACGGCAACGTACGTCAATCCTAACGGCGAGACCACGGAACACAAGGCGACTTGCACGTTCACCGTCGAATAGTCTGAAACGACTATGATATAAAATGAGTGGTGTTTCATGTGAAACACCACTCATTTTTCATATATAGAAAGAATACGAAATGGATTTCCCACATCTGCAAAACACGACGGCGTTCCCCGATACGGACACGCGCGTATACGGACAGTACCGCAACGTTTTCGACTACAATGTTTGGACGCCAAACACGGCAATCAAGCTGTGTCGCGTGAATTGGTACGATGATTACCACGACGTCGTGAAATTCACCGATGACACCGCCAGGAACGAATGGTTTGACAAACTGGACGGCGAAACCGTCAAGCTCACGACGAACATGTACATCGCACGCGCCGACACGGACGGCATAAAATTGCCCGTGCCCTACATGACGGCGCAACAGTATAATTACATTGTCGTTGACTTTTCGCATGACATTATCAACACTCCGCATCAGAAAACCGACGTGCAGACACGTTATCATTTTTTCATCACTTCCGTACGCGCGGAAGCGCCGAACACGACAACATGCACGCTTATGCGCGACGTATGGACGGACTACATCAACAGCACCACAATCAACGGTTTACTGTTGTCACGCGGGCACGCGCCTTTGACGGAAACGACACCGGCGCAACTCTTGGAAAACCCGCGCGCGAATTGTCGTGATTTCACGTTGCCCGACGTTGACTATGGCAATGCCGCATCGAATGTCAGGAAAAGCACGCCGGTTAATCTGCAAAACGGCGCAAGATACATCTGTTTGGCCACGACGTTTTCAGCCGAACAACTGCAAACCATGGGCAACACGCGCGGTGCAAATATCACGGACAGCGACCCGACATACAGCGATAACGACGGCACGGTAACGGGTTTCGCATGGGGTGCCGGAAACGTTTCCACGGCGAACGTCACCGGCGTAGGCACGTCATACAATTCAATCGATAATCTCACCGCAAGCAACGTGACCGTGTATGCGCTCGAATCGTCCAAGATATCGGGTGATTATTTCGACACGCTTTTCGCTTATTATCCGCATATAATGTCACAGATTACGGCGGTTTTTATCGCAACCGCAAACATGCTGAGCGTCGGGGGCTCCGTTAACGTCAATGGTGTCGAATGGTATACCGTCAGCGGCGCGCGCGCAAAATTGTCCGATATCGATCTGACAATCGATGATTTCGGATATCCCGCCGATTACACGAAAATAACACGCTTGTATCTCGCTCCCTATGCGCACTTGGAAATATCCGATAACGTCGGCAATAAAACCCGTGTGGAAATAGCGGACTGCGGCCGGCTCTCGGTACAGACGGTCACGTCCCTTAGCTATCCGATATTGCGGCAAATCGCGTGGCTTGACGGAATCGGAAGCGACGGCGATACGGCAATCAGCATTAATGCCATCGACGGGACTAGCATTACTAGCGACGTGCCGAACGCGGACGTGCTCAAAACGCTTATATCGCACGACATACCAACCTACGCGCTGCAACGTCGTGCGATCGACGCGCACCGCGCCGACGCATATAACAGGGAAATCGCGCAAGCGCGTGAAAACGCCATAATCGCATACGAAAACGGCGCGAGATCCGCGAACACGGCGAAAGCCAACGTTAACGCAACGAACGCGACGAGCGTTGCCAATACGGCACGTGGTGTCATACGTGATAACGCCGTCACCACGGAAAACAACAGCACGCGCGACGACATGCTGACATATGCCAACACCAGGCTTGATACCGATCTAGAAAGCACAAACATAAAAATCTACAGCGATTACGGCAACGACGTGACGCTGATGAACAAAGCGTTCATCGAGGGTTCGCAAAATGCCGCGATCACGTCAGTCACAAGCATGGTGGGCGCGGTTGGCGGTGCCGCCCTGACGATCGCGACCGGCGGTGCCGCCGCGCCGATCGCCGCGGGAGCGATGGCGGTCGGCAGCGCGGCTCTGCAAGGCTACAACACAGGCATGGCCATCTCCAACAACGCGGAACTCAACGCAACCGCGAACGACGTCGCAAATTTCAAGCAAAAACAGGCGCAAGCCACCAATAGGGAACAGACCGCGCACGCGAAAACACAGGCGGCAAGCACCACCGCCCGCGCAAACACGCAAGCGACTAACCTGACAAAGCTAGCGACGGACGCGGCAACCGAAATAAACAATAACAATGTGAACACGTCTAACGCGAACGCGGCGCGCTCACGCAACACTAGCGTCACGAACGCAAAAAACGTGATGACCAACACGCGTTCAAACGTGTCGGCCGCTTGGCGTGACTTGACTAATCATGCCGCGCAGCCCGTTGGCGCGTACAGTGGCGACAATTTCGGACATGCCACGGGGCTTGACACCATGACCGTGAAAATAGTCACCGAAGACACCGGCGCGATAGCGGCGGCGGGCGATTATATGCTGCGTTACGGCATCGCAAGCAACAAGCTCTATAATAGTCCGGTGTTGACGCCTTGCAGGCATTTCACGTATTGGCAGTCCGCCGATATATGGACGGTATGCCCGCTTGCGCAAAACGTACAGTTGCAGACGATCAGGGATATTTTCAACTCCGGTGTTACAATATGGACGAAACCCGAGGAAGTCGGCGGCGACTTCATACACGACAATCTATAAGGCGGAAAAAATATGGGACGTAAACGCACACATAAAAGGCCGTTAACACGTGCGGAAATGGGCGAACGCGGCGCGCCGGTGTGGCAACAATCCGAAGCGCTCGACTCGCAAGCGTATTCGATGGCGTACTCTCAAATGCTGAATATCGCGTTGGCTCGTTTCAAGTGGCTGAATCTACCGAAAACATGCGACGCGTGGTTTCTTGAATACAATCTACTGTATTTCGGTTACGCCACAATCGCGTTCCCGCATAGCAAGCCGGGCGTGTTTTTCAGCACGCAAGCGGTGCCCACATCGAATTTCAACGTCTATTACAAACCCAAGAAATGGGATAGTTACGGCATCAACGGATGGCGTTTCCCGGTCAACAATTCCAACGGCGTTTTCATTTACGCGAACCGCGCCCGCACGCCGCTTATTCCGACCATTGAATTTTTCGCGCATGAAATTGAAGATTTGTACATGACGCGCCGGCAGAATCGTTTCAATCAGAAAACACCGTTCATATTGGAGGTTCCAGCCGGACAGCAGACGGCGGGCATCAACGTCATCAAACAAATCTCAGGCGGTGAAATGGCTATCATGGCGACACCGGGTTTCACCGATTCCATGAAAGCAAACGTGTTGAAAACCAATGTACAGTATATCGGCATGGAATTGCAGAACGATATACAAAACACTTGGAACGCGTTCTATCAATCATTGGGCATCAAAAATCTGCCGTTGAAAATGGAACGGCAGACCGCCGACGAAATACAGGATTACGGCGAGCCGAGCGACCTACGCGCGCTATCGGAACTCGCGGAACGTCGTGCCGCGTGCGACATTCTTAACACAAGGTTCGAAAAATACCTGAAAGAACCGATACAAGTTGTGTGGAACGAAGACAACATAAGCCGAAACTACAATTACCTTACCGACATTGAGGAACAGGCGGACAGCGATGAATCTTGATACCGATTTTCCACACTACACGCCGAACGCCACACATGACGAATATCATCAAGTCATGTCGATCACGTTGGGCGAACTGCTGGCCCCAGGTGGCATCGACTGGGGTTCCGATGAATGGTCATGGCGCGAAAGCGCATACGACGACGCGCAATACGCGCGCTGCTGCAAGAAAATCGAAAACCGTTACTATGACCGTGAAATAGGCGTGTTGCCCGCAAGCCGATGGAAACGGCATTTCCTACGATTGATAGACGAAATAATGCCCGTCCTGAAACCATTATACGCGGCCGTTGACGGCAACTCGGGCGTCATGCTGTCCGATATGGACACATGGCATAAAATGCGCACGGTGTTCTCCGATTTTCCAGCAACGCAATTGGCCGAAAATCAGGATTACGCAAGCAACGCGACCGACAACCAATACGAAACAGTGGTCAACGGCAATTTTATGGATAAAATCGCGCATATCAAACAAGGCGATTACGTCGATATCGACGTGCTGCTATTAGACCACCTGGAAGAATGTTTCAGCCCTTTATGGACTGTTAATCTCAACAATTACTAACGAAAGGAACCATATGTTTCCGAACATCATAGCGTTAATGCCATTCTACGCATTATACGCATACACCCCCGTAATACCAAAATTCTACTGGAACGCGAAAAGCCAAGAGGAAATAGTAAAATACCTCTGCTGCGAATACGACAAACTGCGCCACTACGCGGACGCACTGGCCGACAAAGAAAACGAAACCGCGCAAGCGGTGAATCAGCTCACTGAAATCTTCAAAAAGTTTCAGGAATCAGGCTTCAACGACTACTATTTTCAACAGATTTATGACTGGGTGCAAGAAAACATGCCCAACATAATCAGCGAAGCCATAAAAACGGTATACTTCGGGCTAACCCTAGACGGATATTTCATAGCCTACATCCCGGAATCATGGAAACAAATAGTGTTCGATACCGGAATGCAATACGGCACACCTGAATACGGTAGACTTATATTGTCTTACGACGTGGACTCCGACGCACAACCCGTCGAACAGCCAACCACAAAATAACAAGGGAGAATAAAAATGGCAAACACCCCAGTACGCCAATACATCGGCGCACGCTACGTACCCCTATTCGCAAATCCCGCGGAATGGAACAACACTAAAACCTACGAGCCGCTAACCATCGTACTGCACGACGGCAACTCATACACCTCACGGCAATACGTGCCCGCCGGAATCGACATCAACAACACTGATTATTGGGCACCCACCGGAAACTATAACGCACAAGTAGAAGCATATCGCAACGAAGTGTCACAATATGACGCGCGCATAACCGATGTGCAAACACAAACGACAACGAACAAACAAGATATAGCAACCCTAAACACGACATTACAGACATTACAAAACACCACCGTGCAAACCGTAGAAAACACGCCAATCGTCTTCATAGGCGATTCAATCACGCAAGGATACGGCGCAACCACGCCCGCCACTGACCGCTGGACAACAAAAATATGCGAATACTTCCACGCGGAACAACACAATTACGCAGTCGGCGGAAGCGGATTCACAGCAAACGGGCAATCCGAAAAAGGACGCTTCGACCTACAAGCACAAACCGCCGCAAACGACACTCGATTCGACCACACTAAAGTACGACTCATATTTATTTCAGGCGGCGTAAACGACAACAAAACGGCACCCGACACCACAGCGAAAACTAACGCAGAAACATGCCTGACCACACTACGCAACGCATTCCCTAACGCCAAAATCATGACAATAATAGGCGTATCAGGAAACCTAGAATACGACAAACATGCACTAGGCGGCATTGGCATCATAAACCGTATTCCATTCTATCGCGACATGATACAATACATGCAGCAACAAAATTGCGCCACAATAGACGGATGGCGGCTAATATCAACCAACATAACCATGCAAGCAGATGACCGTGTACACCCTAACACAAAAGGATACGCATACATAGCCGGACAAATCTTAAACACACTATTAGGCGGTGCAATCACATACGAAGATTCCAACTACGTTTGGGATTTAACGTCGTATTCGTCGACCGATTCAACTATAAACGTTCAATGTCAGCAAAACACAATAACATTACAAGGCCGCTTGAACTACACTTTCAAGGAAACCGACACCGGTTACGGCACACAAATCGGAACGGCAACGCTAATGACGTTACCTAAATTCATGCGATTCAATAAGACAATTTACATACCTAATACAGTATACACAAGCTCATATTTTTACAGCTCAATCGGATATCTGCAATGCCGTGTAAATTCCGATCACATCCCAGTGTTAGAGGCAGTAGCACACTTCAATTCAAATATCACAACCTCAACTAGCATACAAACATTAGTTAATTGCACACTACCCCTATACGGCATATAACAAAAGCCCCGGCAAACACCGGGGCTTTTTTTGTTGTTTATATATCATTCATCATCGTCAATTGTGACAACATATGAACGACAAACGCCAACTTTATCACTACGACACACGAAATCAAAATCACAATCACCATACATAATTTCAAGAACCGTAGTAAGAGCCGATGTAAACGTGACTACACTATCATCGACGGTACCACAATCAGCCACCGTGGTTTTAAACAAGCCATCGACATCGACTTCGTAAAAATTATCAGGTTCAATCTCGGTTACATAAGCGTTAACTTTAAACATTTTAT
>OGPW01001528.1_pt1 | contig 15376 bp, 12 predicted proteins | sample 1553061 | NCBI WGS metagenome assembly OGPW01 (sample SAMEA2580292, study PRJEB22360) | human gut metagenome | biome: human gut; feature: human-associated habitat; material: faeces | place: Denmark | collected 2008/2010
AATTTAAATATATATACTTATAATTTGATAGCTGCAAACTCGCAATATACCCCCTCCGCTGAAAACTGTCACAACTGTCACAACTGTCACGCTGTAACGCCCTTTGCTCTTTCACTCTTATGTATCTCTTATAGCACCAAGTTTCGATATTTGTAAAAACAATTTTCTCCACTCCGTATAGGTTGTCCTACATGGAGTGGAGAATTTCGTATCGTGTGGAGTATCTTCTATGTCATGACCAGATCCAGGTCCTTTGTGAGCTTTTTCATCGCAGGGTTCTTCTCCATAAGAAGTTCCAGAACTTCATTCTTGGTCAGAACCTTGCCTACCTCTTCCTGGTCAGCAAGGCGGTAGCTGATGCTCAGTTCGCTGTTGTGAAGACCTAAGACGAAAGTCTTGAGAATGCGGTTCTTGATGTTCAAAACGTCGTCTAGTAAGAGCTGGTTGTTGATGATAACCTCTATCTGCGGATAGTTGGTTATCTTCGGTACAATACTCTTCATGCGGTTGGCTAATCCTATGAAATCCAGCTTGTTCTGCATTCTCATGCACATACTGAACCATGTTGCTTCCACCTGCTCCTGGGTGAACTCGTTCTGGTCGCCCGTGATGGTCGCTTTTTCCTCATTGGTATCATCATACGGACTGTGCAGGCGGCGCTGGTTCTCCTCCCTCTTCTTCAGGTTAGAGAAAGTCATGCCTATGCCGCCCAGCTTGATATTCTTGAGTCGTGGCTTGTGAGGCGATGCAGTATCAGTAACAGCTCCGGCAGCGGCTGAGCCTTCTGGAGAGGCAGATGCGGCTGCGGTGGCAGATGCAGGATAATATGCAGAATAAGATGCAGCATTGGAGGCTGCAGAAGCGGCTGCCGGTGCCCCTGACGAAGGCACAGCAGTAGCTGTAGCAGCAGACGCTCCCGGCTGTGATGACCGGTTTTCGCTGCTGCCAGAAGGCTCAGAACCTGCACCCTGAGAGGCAAGCTTAGACTGAGCCAGGAGTTTCTGAAACAGGGATTTTAATCTATTGGGCGTACGCCCCGCACTAGGCACATCCTGATCCTCGGGCTGCGTAATCTGGCCTATCTGTATCAGGGTGAGCTCTACCAGTAATCGCTTGTTGCTGCTGGCGCGGTAATGGATATCGCACTGGTTCATCAGTTCCAGCGCCTTATATAAGAAAGGTGTAGGTGCCTTCTGGGCCTGAGCCTGGAACTTGGCTTTCTGGTCGTCGCTGGTCTCGAGCAGAGGCAGGGTCTGAGGGTCCTTCGCCATCATCACATTGCGCACATGCTGGGCAAGCCCCTGTATCATGTTGCCGCCATCGAAACCGCGGCTCAGAATGCCGTCGAGTGTTACCATCATCTCGGCCACCTTATTCTCCAAAGCCAGGTCTACCAGACGGAAATAGTTGTCGCTGTCGAGCACGTTCAGGTCCTCGATCACCTTCTGGTAAGTGATGTTGCCCATGCAGAAACTGGCAGCCTGGTCGAAGATAGAGAGGGCATCGCGCATACCTCCGTCAGCCTTTTCGGCTATCACGGCGAGCGCCTGCTCTTCATATTGTATGCCTTCCTTCTCAGCCACCATCTTCAGGTGGTTGATGGTGTTGGCTACCGTCATTCGCTCGAAGTCGTAAATCTGGCATCGGCTCAGGATGGTAGGCAGAATCTTATGCTTCTCGGTAGTGGCGAGGATGAAGATGACATGCTGAGGTGGTTCTTCCAGCGTCTTGAGAAAGGCGTTGAAGGCTGCTGTAGAGAGCATGTGGACCTCATCGATGATAAACACTTTATACTTGCCCACCTGAGGCGGAATGCGGGTCTGCTCCATCAGAACCTTAATCTGGTCAACACCGTTGTTGCTGGCGGCATCCAGCTCGAAGATGTTGTAGGAACGCTGCTCGTTGAAGGCACGGCAGCTCTCACATTCGTTGCACGCCTCGCCGTCTTCACGAGGATGCTCGCAGTTGATTGCCTTCGCAAAAATGCGGGCACAAGTGGTTTTTCCCACACCTCTCGGACCGCAGAAAAGATAGGCGTGCGCCAGCTTGCCGCTCTTCACTGCATTCTTCAAAGTGGTGGTCAATGCACTCTGTCCGACAACCGAATCGAAGGTCATCGGACGGTACTTTCTTGCAGAAACTATATACTCTTCCATTATTTTTTCTTAATTGATGATGCAAAGATAACAAAAAAATATTATCTTTGCAAACAAATTCGGAAGAAATGAGTAAAAAACTTGGTATTATATGGAATTATCTCGCTCATTATAAGTATCTTATAGTGATTGTAACGGGTGTTCTGGTAGTTGGTGTAGTTGACGACAACAGTGTAAGGCAGCACATTAAGTACCAGATAGAGATAGCTACGCTCCGTTCGGAGATAGAAAAGTATCGTGAGCAGTATGAAAACGACAAGCATACCTTGCGCGATATGCAGCATGGTGCGCGGGCATTTGAGAAGATAGCCCGCCAGCGTTATTTCATGAAGGCTGATGATGAAGACATCTTTGTATTGAGTTCGGATATTCCGGAAAAAACTAACGAACAAGACGAAAATGAAACAATTGAGTAAACTGGAAAGTGCTATTTTCTTGCTGGGCGGCGTGCTGATGGTTGTCGGTGCGGCTTGCTTCGCATTTGGTTTTTCACATCCGCAGCTGGTGCAGGTAACGAGCTGGGGGTTCCTGCTGGGCACCATACTGTTCAGTGTAATGCAGGCGATGCAGTTCTATGAGGGACCTTCGCTGGTTATCCACCGCCTGAAGCGCATGCAGTATGTAGCAGACATCTTCTTCGTGCTCTCAGGCATCTCGATGGTAGATACGGTGTATGCTTTCCTGCGCCGCTGGTTTGAGAATTATGAGACCTATATCACCTATTTCTATAATAAGTGGGTAGTCTTCCTCCTCATCGCAGCCCTGCTGGAACTGTATACCACGCATCGCATCTCTCATGAACTGAAGAAGGAAAACAATCAGTAATATAGAAGGACGAGAAAAAAGCTTTCGGTGGTCAATAGGAGTGCAAACAAAACATAAATCTTGTAAGAATGAATTAAATTGCAGCAATTTATTTCGTCAGTTCAAATTAAGATTGTATTTTTGTTCACCGAAAGTGATATAGATAGCTTATGAATAGAATATTTTACGCATTCATTGCCTTGATGGCACTTGCATCTTGTGCCAACAGTTACGATATCTCGGGTACTTCTAACGTAAGTACTCTGGACGGACGCATGCTGTACCTTAAGATACTGGAAAACAACGATTTCAAGAACGTGGATTCTTGCGATGTAGTGCATGGACAGTTCCATTTTCAGGGTTCTGTCGACTCTATGAAGATGGCAAATATCTTCATGGATGATGACCCTGTGCTGCCGCTGGTGCTGGAGAGTGGAAGCATTACGGTGAAGCTCGATGATACACAGCAGGTGGTAAGCGGTACTCCTATGAACGATAAACTCTTCGGATTCTTCAAGAAATACCAGCAGATTCAGAATCAGTTGCGCGAACTGGTACACAAGCACGACCAGGCTATCATGAACGGTAGCGATATGGTGGCTGTCAACAAGCAGCTGAACGAGGAATCCATCCGCCTTTCTGAGCAGGAAGACAAGCTCATCACTTCGTTTGTTACCGACAACTTCAACAATGTGCTGGGACCGGGCGTCTTCTTCCTCGTTACAATGGGCAACCAGTATCCGATGCTCTCTCCTTGGATTGAGGATATCATGAGCAAGGCTACCGACTATTTCAAGAATGATCCTTATGTAAAGGACTATTATAAGAAAGCTCAAGAGAATCAGGAGATTATGAACGGTACACGAGATGCGCAGAGCGGCATGCAGCCAGAGATGGAAGCGGCTCCACAGGTAAATCCTGATGCGGCTCCGGCACCTACAGCCAACGAATTGGCTGCGCCTACGATTCCTGAAAAACAGGAAGGTAAGGAGTAGAAACAGGGCTCTTTCAAGGTCTTGGGCATTAACATCTTGTAAAACTCTTCATTTTATAAGTTTAGTAATATGAAATTAATCAAGAATGGAACCATTATAAATGAGGGTCGCTCTTTTGTGGGCGACCTCTTGTTGGATGGTGAATTTATCAAGGAGATATATGAAGGCGAGGCACCCCGTGGCAATTACGATGAAGTCATCGATGCCTCGGGGTGTTTTGTTTTGCCGGGTGTGATTGATGATCATGTTCACTTCCGTGAGCCGGGACTTACGCAGAAGGCTGACATCGAGAGCGAAAGCCGCGCTGCTGCCTTTGGTGGTGTGACCAGTTTTTTTGATATGCCTAACACGATACCTCAGACTACCACTCTGGAGGCCTGGCAGGCAAAGCGGCAGCTGGGCGCTGAGAAGAGTCATGTGAACTACAGTTTCTTCTTTGGTGCTACCAATGATAATGTAAATGATTTTGAACAGCTCGATACGCATCGTGTTCCGGGAATCAAGCTCTTTATGGGCTCCAGTACGGGCAATATGCTGGTGGATAAATATGAGGCGCTGCAGGCTATCTTCAAGAAGGCGAAAGAGCTGGATTTGCCGGTGATGACCCACTGTGAGGATACCGAAATCATTAACCGCAACATGCAGCTGGCTAAGCAGAAATGGGGTGAAGACCCTGCCGTAGAACATCATCCGGAAATACGCAGCGAGGAGGCTTGCTATGAAAGCAGCCGTCTGGCGGTGCTGCTGGCTAAGGAAAGCGGGGCGCATCTCCATATCGCTCACGTTACTACGGCTAAGGAACTGGAGTTCTTTGGTAAGGATGAAAATATTACAGGCGAGGCTGTTGTGGCTCATCTCATGTTCTCGGATAAAGATTACGCTGTGAAGGGCGCACGCATTAAATGCAACCCTGCAGTAAAGACCGCTGCTGACCGCGATGCTTTGCGTAAGGCGCTGAGTAATGGTAAGATAACTGTAGTGGGTACCGATCATGCTCCTCATCAGTTAAAGGATAAACAGGGCGGTTGTGCCAAGGCTGCATCAGGTATGCCAATGGTACAGTTCTCGCTGGTAAGCATGCTGAAACTTGTTGACGAAAAGGTAATCAGTATCGAGCGCCTGGTTGAACTGATGTGCCATAATCCAGCCCGTCTGTTCCATATCAGTCAGCGCGGCTTCCTGCGTCCGGGGTATAAGGCAGATGTCGTTGTGGTGCGCAAGGGAGAGCCTTGGAAGGTGACCGCAGAGGTGATTCAGAGCAAGTGTAAATGGAGCCCTGTAGCGGGTGATGAGTTTGCATGGAAAGTGGAACAGACTTTCTGTAACGGTAGTCTGATCTATAACAAAGGCGTGTTTGATGCCGCTTGCAGAGGAGAGGAACTGGAGTTCAGAAACAATTCCTGAAAAAGGAAAATTTTACGGGAATTGTAAAATAAAATATCGTATCGGATGCGAAGAATAGTATACAATGTAAGCGAAATTGAGCCATATATCAACTGGCTATACTTTTATCATGCCTGGGGATTGAGCGGCAAACCTCGAGAGGAAAAGGAAAAACTGAAGGCTGAGGCGCTCGATATGCTCCATTCATGGGAAGGCGAATATCATACCTATGCCGTCTTCGGACTCTTCGAGGCGAACAGCGAGGGGGATGATATCTGGCTGGAAGGGCAGAAAGTCCGCTTCCCGATGCTCCGTCAGCAGCATCCGGCGGCTCAGGGAGAACCCAATCTCTGTCTGGCTGATTTCATCCGTCCTCTGGACAGTGGAATAACAGACCGGCTGGGTATCTTCTGCACGACGGTAGATGGCGGTCTGGAGAAGAAATATCGCTCGGACGACTACTTCAATATGATGGCACAGACACTCTGCGACCGGTTGGCTGAAGCCACGGCAGAAAAGTTGCACGAAGAGGTGAGACGCAGCATCTGGGGCTATGCTCCCGGCGAGCAGCTGAGCATCGAAGACCAGCATCTGGAGCGCTATCAGGGCATCCGTCCGGCTATAGGATATCCTTCGTTGCCCGATACCAGTGCCAACTTCATCATCGACCAGCTCATCGATATGAGTCAGGTGGGCATCCGGCTCACCACAAGCGGAATGATGACGCCTCATGCCAGTGTCTCGGGGCTGATGTTTGCACATCCCAAGTCGCGGTATTTCGAACTGGGACGGATAGGAGACGACCAGCTTCGCGACTATGCACAGCGCAGAGGAGTGCCCGTGCAGGCAATGAAAACGTATCTTCAATCAAGTTTGATCAAAAAATGATAGCAAGAATATTGATACCCGTAGTGGTATTCACCCTGTTGCCGTATCTGTGGATATATAAAAGGTATGGCAAGTTATGGCTGAAAAGTCTCTGGCAGCGGGTGCTCTTCTGGTTGCCGGCTTTCGTGGTTATCGCCTACAGTGCATATATCACGATGCTGCCCAACTTCCTGCCACGCAATCCGGTGCTCATCGACATCTGGTTTGTGATAATGGCAGTATGTGCGGTGCCGCAGTTTGTCTTCAGCCTGTTCAGTGTCTTCGGTTGGTGCTGTATGCGGCTCCTTCACGGCCATCGCAACTGGGGCAAGCTCCTCGGACTGGTAGTGGGAGCGGTGGCGTTCTTCTGCTTTATCTACGGATTTACCGAAGGTTTTCCTAAGATGCAAGTCAAGCGTATCACCATCTATGTACCTAATCTGCCGAAGTCTTTCGAGGGCTATCGCATCGTTCAGTTCAGCGATATCCATCTCGGGTCATACTATGGCTGGCGTGGTCATCTGCCTCAGCGCGATATCGACAGCATTAATGCCGAAAAACCTGATCTGATTTGCTTTACGGGTGATTTACAGAATGTTACGCCCGATGAACTGCCTGAGTATCAGGCGCTGCTCAGCAGTTTGAAAGCCAGAGATGGCGTGATGAGTGTGCTGGGCAATCACGATTACACCTATTATATGGATGTAGATGATGAGCAGGAGATAGCTGCGCTCGAGAAGCGGATGCAGGACTTCCAGCGGAGTTGCGGATGGCGCCTGCTGATGAATGAGCATGTGGCGGTACATAGAGGCGCTGACAGCATCTATGTAGCTGGTACAGAGAACTATGACAATCCAAAGCGAACCAATGTAAGGAAGGCGCTGTATGGCATCAGACCGGGCTCTTTCGTGCTGATGCTGCAGCATATTCCGAAGCAGTGGCGTGAGACCTGGCCTTCTACTATTAATAAGGAGAAGGATGAGGATGGCGATGTGATAGGACCTGACAGGAAGGATTCGCTGGTCGTAGCACCGCAGCTTACGCTGAGCGGTCATACGCATGCGGGGCAGATCTGTATCCTGGGCTTGCGTCCGTCGATGTTTACTCCTTATGATTACGGCCTCTTCGAGGAGGAGGGTTGCCAGCTCTATACCACATCGGGTCTGGGCGGTACCGTTCCAATCCGCATAGGGGCTACGGCAGAAATCGTGGTCATCACACTCAAAAGAAAATGAGGAGTGTTGAGTGTTGAATGTTAAATGTTGAGTGTTAAATTATTCATTCTTAAATAAAAAATGAAGTACTTATATCGTCTGTATCAACTTGTGGTATGCTTGCCTATCCTATTGGTAGCTAGCGTTTTAACCAGTTTGTCTACCGTTTTGGGATGTATGCTGGGCAATGGCCATTTCTGGGGCTATTATCCCGGCAAGTATTGGTCCTGGCTTTGGGTCCGCATCCTCCTCCTGCCTGTAAAGGTGGAGGGACGTGATCATCTCAAGAAGAACCAGAGTTATGTTTTCGTGGCCAATCATCAGGGCGCTTTCGATATCTTCCTGATATACGGTTTCCTGGGCAGAAACTTCAAGTGGATGATGAAGAAGGGCTTGCGCAAAGTGCCTCTCGTCGGTATCGCCTGTGAGTATGCGCACCACATCTTTGTAGACAAGAGCGGACCTTCTAAGATCCGTGCTTCTTATGACCGTGCTCGCGAGGTGCTTAAAGAGGGCATGTCGCTGGTGGTATTCCCAGAGGGTGCCCGTTCGTTTACGGGGCACATGGGCGTGTTCCGCCGCGGTGCTTTCATGCTTGCCGATGAACTGCAGTTGCCGGTATGTCCGCTTACCATCAATGGCAGTTTTGATGTGAAGCCTCGCATGAAGGATATCTACTGGGCTTTCTGGCATCCTCTGAAGCTCACCATTCATGAGCCTATCGAGCCGATAGGCAAGGGAGCTGACAACATCAAGAACCAGATGAACAAGAGCTATGAGGCGATCATGAACGGACTTGACAAGAAATATCAGGGTTTTGTAGAGAATCCGGACCAATAATTTCGGGTTTTTGCTTGTTATTTCAAAAATAAGTTGTAATTTTGCATCTGTATTACATTATATAGAATCAGAATCATTAAAATTAGAAGAAGTTATGAGTGATAGCATAGTAATCATTCCTACATATAATGAGAAGGAAAACATCGAGAAAATCATCCGTGCTGTCTTCGGTCTCGAAAAGCAGTTTGATATCCTCGTTATCGATGACGGAAGTCCTGACGGTACTGCTGCCATTGTTAAGGGCTTGATGGCTAATGAGTTTGCCGGTCGTCTGCATATCCTGGAGCGTTCGGGTAAACTCGGTTTGGGTACTGCCTATATCATGGGCTTCAAATGGTCATTGAAGCAGGGCTATGACTTCATCTTCGAGATGGATGCCGACTTCAGTCATGATCCTAATGATTTGCCTCGTCTCTATGCGGCAACTCACGATGAGGGGTATGATGTGGCTGTAGGCTCAAGATATATTTCGGGTGTGAACGTGGTCAACTGGCCTATCGGACGCGTTTTGATGAGCTATTTCGCTTCTAAATACGTACGTATCGTAACCGGATTTAAGGTGAATGATACCACAGCTGGATTCGTCTGCTACCGACGTAAGGTGTTGGAAACCATAGATTTGGATGCTATCCGCTTCAAGGGCTATGCTTTCCAGATAGAGATGAAATATACGGCTCATCGAATAGGTTTCAAGATCAAGGAGGTGCCTGTCATCTTTGTTAACCGTCGTGAAGGTGTGAGCAAGATGAGTGGTGGCATCTTTGGTGAGGCTTTCTTTGGCGTGATGCGACTGCGCTTGGATGGCTGGTTCAAGAAATATCCGAAGAAGGATTAATACTCAGTAATCACTAATCAGTACTTGGATGGAAATCCAGAAGATAGAAAAAACATACGGGCGTTCGCCACAGGCGGATGCCCTCTTTGATTTGATGGGGAAGAAGTCGGTTCATTCCATTTTTCTCCAGGGTTTGCTGTGCTCTTCGACTCCGATGTTCTTTGCTTCTCTGCAGGGGAAGATGAGGCGTTCGGTACTCTTCGTACTGGATGATGCCGATGAAGCAGGCTATTTTTATCACGATCTCACTCAGATGATGGGGCAGGAGAAGGTCTTCTTCTTTCCTTCCAGCTATCGGCGTGCCGTGAAATACGGGCAGCGTGATGCAGCGAACGAAATCCTACGTACAGAGGTGCTGGCGCGCCTCTCTTCGGGAGGACATTTCCTGGTAGTCACTTATCCCGATGCACTGGCAGAACTCGTTGTGGCTAAGCAGAATCTGGATGAACGGATTCTGAAACTGACTGTAGGTCAGCAGATTGCTCAGACCGATGTGGTTCATACTCTGCGCGATTTCGAACTTAAAGAAACCGATTATGTTTATGAACCGGGCCAGTTTGCCGTGCGTGGAAGCATCCTCGATGTCTATTCCTACAGCTGCGAATATCCGTTCCGTATCGACTTCTTCGGCGATGAGATTGACACCATCCGTACCTTTGATGTTGAGACCCAGCTCTCGCAGGCAAAGCGCACAGAGATAGAAATCGTGCCCGAACTCGCCCATATCGAGAGCAACAAGCAGTGTTTCCTCAATTTTCTCTCCGAAAGTACGCCAGTCGTTGCGAAAGACCTTTCTTTCGTTTGCGACCGCATCGGTCAGATCTATACCGAAGGCTTCTCATCGCAGAGCCTTACCGAGCAGCTGGAGGGAGCTACTGAGGTAGAGGCTGAGCGCATCAGACATGACATGAAGACCGAGCTCAACCTCGTTTCTCCGCTCGATTTCAAGAAGGCAGTAGCGGCTCATCTCCGTATCGAGTTCGGCAAGGTCGCTCCGTCAGAGAGTTCGGCTGTGATACCTTTCAATATCGCTCCACAGCCTCTTTTCCATAAGAATTTCAATTTGCTTTGTCAAACTCTGGAGGATTTCCTGCTCCAGGGTTACACCTTATATATATTGGCAGATAGCCAGAAGCAGCAACAGCGCCTGAAGGATATCTTTGAAAGCGAAGAGCTGAAGCGCTACGCCATCCGTTTTACACCGGTAGACAAGACGCTTCATGAAGGCTTTACTGACCATGACAAGAAGTGCTGTTTCTTTACCGATCATCAGATTTTTGACCGTTTTCATAAATATAACCTGCGCTCAGATAAAGCGAGAGCCGGCAAGATGGCACTCACCATGAAGGAACTGCAGGAGATGGAAGTGGGAGATTTTATCGTGCATGTAGACTTCGGTATCGGCAAGTTTGGCGGTCTGGTTAGGGTTCCTACGGGCAACAGCTATCAGGAAATGATCCGAATCGTCTATACGAACAATGACAAGGTGGATGTTTCTATCCACTCGCTTTATAAAATCAGCAAATATCGCCGCAGCGATACCGGTACTCCGCCTCGCCTGTCTACACTGGGTACAGGTGCCTGGGATAAACTCAAGGACAAAGCTAAGAAGCGAATCAAGGACATTGCGCGCGACCTGATCAAACTCTATGCCCAGCGCCGACGGGAGAAGGGATTCGCCTTCAGTGCCGACAATTATCTGCAGCATACGCTGGAGGCTTCCTTCCTGTATGAAGATACGCCAGACCAGAATAAGGCTACTCAGGAGGTGAAGAAGGATATGGAGAGTGGCAGACCGATGGACCGTCTGGTTTGTGGCGATGTGGGCTTCGGCAAGACTGAGGTTGCCATCCGTGCAGCCTTCAAGGCTGCGTGCGACAGCAAGCAGGTTGCGGTGCTGGTGCCTACTACCGTTCTGGCTTTCCAGCACTATCAGACTTTCAAAAAGCGTTTGGAAGGCATGCCTGTAAGGGTAGACTATCTCAGTAGAGCCCGTACAACGAAGGAAACCAGAGAGGTGCTTGACGCCCTGAAAGAGGGTAAGATTGATATCCTCATAGGTACGCATAAGCTGATATCAAAGACCGTGAAATGGCATGACCTGGGACTGCTCGTCATCGATGAAGAGCAGAAGTTCGGTGTGTCTACCAAAGAGAAACTCCGTCAGCTCAAGGTAAATGTCGATACACTCACGATGAGTGCCACTCCGATTCCGCGAACCCTCCAGTTCTCTCTGATGGGCGCCCGGGATATGAGTATCATGCGCACTCCGCCACCTAACCGTTATCCGATTCATACCGAACTGGTAACGTTTAGTAGTGAAGTTATCTGCGATGCCATCAATTTCGAGATGAGCCGAAACGGACAGGTTTATTTCGTATGCGACAGAATATCCAAGCTTCCGGAGCTCAAGATGCTCATAGAGAAGCATATTCCAGACTGTAGGGTAGCAATCGGTCACGGACAGATGAAGCCTGAGGATTTGGAGAAAATCATCATGGGCTTTATCAATTACGATTATGATGTACTGCTTTCTACCACTATTGTAGAGAACGGTATCGACATTTCGAATGCCAATACGATTATCGTGAGCGATGCTCATCACTTCGGATTGAGTGATCTGCATCAGATGCGTGGACGCGTAGGAAGAAGCAACAAGAAGGCTTTCTGCTATCTGATGGCGCCACCTAAGAGTGCACTTACTCCTGAGGCGCGTCGCCGTCTGGAGGCTCTGGAGACGTTCAGCGAACTGGGTAGTGGCTTCAATCTCGCCATGCAGGACCTGGATATCCGCGGTGCTGGTAATCTGCTGGGCTCTGAGCAGAGCGGTTTTATGGAAGATCTGGGTTATGAAACCTACCAGAAGATTCTCTCTCAGGCTGTCACAGAGTTGAAGAACGAGGAGTTCTGTGATCTTTATCAGGAGAAGATGGATGAAGGTGCCCAGCTTACGGGTGATGATTTCGTTGACGATTGTGGCATAGAGAGCGATCTGGAGATGTATTTCCCTCAGACTTATGTGCCGGGTGACAGTGAGCGCATGCTCCTTTATCGTGAACTGGACCGTCTGGAGAGCGATGAGGAAGTAGAGGCTTACCGCAAGCGTATGATAGACCGTTTTGGTCCTGTGCCTCATGAAGCAGACGAACTGATGCATGTGGTAGGTTTGCGTAGGGTAGGCAAGAAGCTAGGTTGCGAGAAGATTATTCTCAAGCAGGGCTATATGCAGATGCAGTTTGTGAGCAATGTAAACAGTCCGTTCTACAGAAGTCAGATGTTTAACCGCATACTCGCTTACGTTACCAGTCATATTCAAGATTGTGTTCTGAAGGAAAAATTCAACAAGCGAATGCTTCGCATCAATGATGTGAAGACTGTAGGGCAGGCTGTAAATCTGTTGAATCAGATGTCGCAGATAGATTTAGGTACTGAAAAGAAATAATCTGTGTCTACAGTCTTATGGGTAAAATCCTCTATCAATTGTGGAAGTAGACAATAAAATAGACTATTGATTTATACTGAAAGGTTATAAATCAGACAACGTTACATGATGATATGTCAACTTTACATGATAATATGTTTCAGTTTAGTGTATAAAAAAACATTGGAATCTCAATATCTCTATTGAACTCCAATGTTTTATTTTTTTTGTATAAGTAAAAGATGATGATAAGCGTTTCACAACGCATTTTGAATTTTCTGTTGCAAAGATACTATTTTCCATTATAATATAGGGTGTAATATTTGGTATTTTATGGGGTAATATTTGGTTAAGTTTATAAAAATGACACTGAAAATACACTTATTCAACAAATAATACCTGTAGAATGAACTATTTTATTGCATAAAAATAAAAAAATAGTGGAAAAACACATAAAAAAGTTCTTTATTTCATTTTTTTATTTGTACCTTTGTTCAGGCATACAACAATTTTAAACATATATATAAATATGAGACAGAAAAAGTACATCTTAAGCGAGCAGGAACTTCCTACTCAGTGGTACAACATTCAGGCAGATATGCCTAACAAGCCATTGCCACCGTTGAACCCTCAGACACACCAGCCAATGAATGCTGATGATTTGTCACATGTATTTAATAAAGAGTGCTCAAAGCAGGAACTTGATACAGAGCACGCTTGGATTGATATTCCGGAAGATGTGTTGGAGAAGTACACCTTCTACCGTTCAACCCCTCTTGTACGTGCTTACGCCCTTGAGGAGGCACTCGGTACTCCGGCGCATATCTATTTCAAGAATGAGAGTATCAATCCGTTAGGCTCTCATAAAATCAATTCAGCCATTCCTCAGTGCTACTACTGTAAGCAGGAGGGTGATACCAATGTCACTACAGAGACAGGTGCAGGTCAGTGGGGTGCAGCCCTCTCTTATGCAGCAAAACTCTACGGCCTGGAGGCAGCAGTTTATCAGGTAAAGATTACCATGCAGCAGAAACCATACCGTTCCAGCATCATGCGTACGTTTGGAGCCACTGTAGAGGGTTCTCCTTCCATGAGTACACGCGCAGGTAAGAACATTATCACTCGTGAGCCTCATCATCCTGGTTCGCTCGGTACTGCCATCAGTGAGGCTGTTGAGCTGGCTACAACCACACCGGGCTGTAAGTATACGCTGGGTTCTGTGCTCAATCATGTGGCACTTCACCAGACCATTATCGGTCTAGAGGCAGAGAAGCAGATGGCGATGGCAGGTGAGTATCCTGATCAGGTGATTGCTTGTTTCGGTGGTGGTAGTAACTTTGGTGGTATTGCCTTCCCATTCCTCCGTCACAACTTCACAGGCGAGCGCCATACTGAGTTTATAGCAGCAGAGCCGGAGAGCTGTCCTAAGCTGACTCGCGGTAAGTTCGAGTATGATTTCGGTGATGAGGCAGGTTACACTCCATTGCTGCCAATGTTTACTCTGGGTCATGATTTCAAGCCTGCCAACATTCATGCAGGTGGTCTCCGTTATCATGGTGCTGGTATGATTATCTCCCAACTTCTGAAGGATGGTTATCTGCATGGTGTAGATATCCCTCAGCTGGAGTCATTCAAGTCAGGTATGCTCTTCGCTCAGACCGAGGGTATCATTCCTGCTCCAGAGAGCTGTCATGCGATTGCAGCCACTATACGTGAGGCTCTGAAGGCTAAGGAAGAGGGCAAGGAGAAGGTTATCCTGTTCTGTCTCTCAGGTCATGGTCTTATCGATATGCCGTCTTACGATAGCTTTATCAATGGCGATTTGCACGATTATTCTGTGAGTGATGAAGAAATCCAGCAGTTCCTCAAGGATGTGCCAAAGGTTGACTAAATTATAGTTAACAGTATATAGCAAACAGTTGACAATTATTCTTTGAGATATATTGAAATAACAATATCACATTATAAAAGAAGCCAGGCTGCGAAAAGCAACCTGGCTTTTTATTTAGAGATTCTATTTTCTTTTATTTAGAAATTCTATTCTCAGTGCGAGACTTCTATCTTTCATTAGAAGTTCAACCACTCTTCGATAGCCTTAGCGATGATATCGAAGCTTGTGGTAGGCTCGAAGCGGGCTACAACCTGCCCCTTCTTGTTAACGAGGAACTTGGTGAAGTTCCACTTGATATCGGCACTCTCCTTGTAGTTAGGATCAGCCTCGCTCAACATCTTGTCGAGAACAGGGTAGAGAGGGTGGCTCTCGTCCCAACCAGCAAAGCCCTTACATTCTTTCAGAAATTTGAAGAGAGGGGCAGCATCGTCTCCGTTTACCTTGATCTTCTTGTAGCGCTGGAACTCTGTGCCGTATGTAAGCTTGCAGAACTGATGAATGCTTTCATCTGTACCAGGGGCTTGCTGACCAAACTGGTTGCAAGGAAAATCAAGTATTTCGAAACCTTGAGAATGATAGGTCTCATAAAGTTTCTCCAGTTCCTCATACTGAGGGGTGAAACCACACTTTGTAGCGGTGTTAACGATGAGCAGCACTTCGTTGGCATACTCCTTGAGGGAAACATCCTTTCCCTTTCTGTCTTTAACAGAAAATTCGTAAACAGTTCTCATTTTTTTTATCTTTATGTATGTGTTCTATATTTCCGATCTCAACTTATATAATCTAGAGTGCAAAGATACTACTTTTCTCTTAGAATACTTCAAGAGTTTTTTTAAAAATTCTAAAAATCGAACAAAATCATAGATGAAGGAATAAGCGTAATATATATAATGTAGATAGATATTGTATATCTGGGTAAACAGATACCATATAGCTGAGTATATAGATATCGGTTAGACTATAGAATATA
>OGPW01001540.1_pt1 | contig 15301 bp, 16 predicted proteins | sample 1553061 | NCBI WGS metagenome assembly OGPW01 (sample SAMEA2580292, study PRJEB22360) | human gut metagenome | biome: human gut; feature: human-associated habitat; material: faeces | place: Denmark | collected 2008/2010
CTTATTATGAGTCCCTGGGCCTGGACGGCATGCGCGCCTACGCCGAAACGCTGAATGACTGTGCAAGCCAGCTTTCCGGCACAAAGGTGTACAGCATGGTCATCCCGAATCACTCGGAATTCGGCGTGCCGGAGCGCGTGCGCAATTACTATGAGGAAGCTTCCCAGCGTGAGAACACCATGGCGGTCAACAATACGCTTTCCGCAAGCATCACCGCGGTGGATATTTACGATGCGCTGAACCTGCACAACAACGAAGACATTTATTTTGATACCGATACCCACTGGGCGCCGCTCGGCGCGTTTTACGCGTATGAAAAATTCTGCGAAGCGGCAGGGGTAACGCCCACGACGCTCGACAGCTTCACGAAAACGTCCTCTGACTTCACGGGCTACCTTGCCTACGTTACGAGCGAAGACGTGCTGAACAACAACCCCGATACACTCGATCTCTACGACCCGAAGTACAACTACACATGCGAAATTTCGTATGACGGGCAGTATTTTGAGGAAACCGACAGCCTCAATAGTCACGACGAGAGCCTCGGCTACGCCATGTACCTGCACGGCGATATGGGCTGCGTGCGCATCACGAACCACGACCTTTCCACGGGCCGCAAGCTGCTTGTGGTGAAGGACTCCTACGGCAACGCCATGGGTCCGTTCCTCGGCGCAAGCTTTGACGAGGTACACGTGGTGGACTTCCGCTACTTTGAAGGCGACCTGCCGACCTACTGCACGGAGCACGGCATCACGGACGTGCTTTTCGCCGTCAACGAAATGGCCGTCAATACCGAGCAGCACCAGAATTCAATCCGCGCAATGTTTAATTGAGCATCGCATCGATTTTCACGCATAACCTAAAAGACTCCCTCTGTCAGAGGGAGTCTTTTTTTACAAAACTTTCACCCCAGCAGCTCCGGCCTTTCCTCCAAAAGCGTCTGCAAGCTGCCGTCTTCGTAGCGATAGCTCTCAACGACATCGCCGGTCTGCGTCTTTTCGCGCGCTTGTCCCATTGCGGCGCCGAGTATGAACGCGAACACGAGCACGGTCAGCATAACTGCCGAAAGCACGAGCGGGCTTTGGGTTCGGCGGCTTTGAAATCCCGCAGCAAAGCTCTCCGGTGTACCGGCGGCCGCACAAAGAATGTCATACGACATCGTTTCTGCGTGGGGAATCTCGCACAAAAGGCTTTGCACGCGGGCGACCTCACGCTTCTTCTCTGCGCGCGTGCCGCTTACCGCCCGATACACGCGGCGCAAATACTGCTCAAACCCGCTTTCAGGCTTCCTTTTCATGTTGCACCTCGCAGCTTTTCAGCACGTTCTGCACACCTACGGCCGTGCGGCGGTATTCCTCTTTCTGCTCCGTGAGATACGCTTCCGCCGCAGGCTCCAAATGATAGTAAACGCGCATGCGGGCGCGGGCGGCATCCGTCATTTCGGTGCGGGAAGATACACACCCGCGCTCCTCCAACCGCCGCAGTGCGACGTACACCGAGGCCAAGTTGAACGACAAAAGTCCCCCGCTGCGCGATTCGATCTCCTGCACCATCTCGTATCCGTAGCGGTCGCCCTCCTTTAAAATGAGCATGCATAAAAGCTCCAGCGGCACGCGTTTGGTGCTGTCGTTATTCGCCATTGTCATTCCTCCCCTTTGCATAAATTCTGTGATTTTATCCTACCACAGAAAATTTAATTTGTAAAGCACATTATTAAAATAATTTAATATAAAATTATTGACATGTCGAATTTGCTCTGCTATACTCAAGCTATAACACAGGCTTTGCACTTTTTCGTTATGGAAGGAGGAACCCATGAAAAAGCTCATTATCCCTTGCATTACGCTCATCTTGACATTTATCTTGGCGATTTCCGTTTCGGCAGAAAGCCTGCCTGCGCTGCACCCGGCGGAGAACATCCAAACCGGCGTTACGGAGCAGATGGTCGCGGCGCTGATGAAAACCATGCCACACATCAGGCTGCACCCCGCAGAGAAGCTGAAAACCGGCTTTTCCGCGGCGTATATTACGGAGCACTACAACATTTGTGAGATTTCGCACGCAACGGGCGAGACTGCGCTCGGAGAGAAACTGAACATCGTCTCCTACCGCTTGCAGCCGAAAGACACACAAAACGAAACGCTTTTGCTCATCGACGAAGTGCAGGACGCTTCAAGCGGTGAAACGTTGTATTTTACACTGCATTACGGTAATTTTGACACCGGCGAAGTGACACGCGCCGAGGTCGTTTACCCGTAACCCCACAAAACGCAAAGCCTGTACACATGCGCGCATAGAAAAACGGCACCGTTGCAAAACGCGGTGCCGTTTGCTTTTATTGGGTTAGATCGACTTATATTCGTCCAAAAGGCTTTGGGCGAGCTTGGAGTTGACGACGGCGAAATCGTCCGGGGATTTGTAATCGAGCGTGCGCAAAACCTCCTGCGACTGGCGGTACACGGCCATTTTGGTGCTCTGGTACACGGGCTCCTGACGACCCTTGACGAACAGCGCGAAACGCAGTTCCTCCTCCGTTGCGGCGCAGAAATAGGCGTGCACATTGCCGTCCAGATTTTTGCGCACCACGGTGACGATGGCGTTTTTCACAAGCTCCACGGCGGCATCATCGAGGCCGGCCTCGAAAATGAGGATTTTCTCCTTTAACTCCTGCGGGTTTTTCACGCTGCGCTTTTTCAGCGCGCGCACGGCGGGGATAGGCTCCGCGCCGGATACCGCGCCAGAGGGGCGCAGGCAGATCATAAACGCGTTCATCGGGTCATGGTAGATCATGGGGTACGCCATCTGCGCGGTGTAGCCGCAGTGGAGGCATTCCCAGTCAAACATGGATTCGCGCAGAATGTCGCGGCGCAGCTCGGGGTTTTCCTCCGCATTGACGCTTGTGTACATCTCTAATTTTTGCGTCTGGCCACAGGCGGGGCAGACAATATCTTTCTGTATCTTCGTAGACATCAAATTCACTCACTTTCTGCAAACGGAACCTGCCCCGGCGCAAAAGGTGGGCGTTTTTCCGCGCAAGGAATCAAGCGGGCCTCAGGTCCGCCTTTTAACGTTCATATTAAAGCGCATTATTCGTAGGGAACTTCTTCGCTTTCGTCTTTTTCGGGCTCAGTCGTTTCCGGCTGCTCGGCGGCAGATTCTGCCGCTTCCACGGCTTCGTCTACGGTACCGTCCGGCACGAATGCGGCTTCTTTGGCTTTCCTTTTCTCCTCTCCCGTGAATCGCCTCTTCCGGCGTGGGAGTGTACTCCTGCACGTCATCAAGGGTGATCTCCTCTTCTTCCGCTTCGCTGTCACCCTCACGGGTCAGGGCTTCCAGCTTCTCCACAGCGGCATCGATGCGCTTCTGGGCGGCTTCAATATCGATGCAGTACGGCTCCGTAACGGTGTTCTCTGCATCGCGCAGGTTGTGGTAGTAGTAGCGGCCGAGAGCGAGATAGGCGCGCTCCTCTGCCTTTTCCTCACAGCGGATAACGGTGCGCAGGCGATTCATGAGCGCAGTGCGGCGGTTCTTTTCCTCTACCACTTTCACAGCACTCTGTACGGCGCCGCCGGCGGTCTTAAATGCGGCCGAGATATTCTTCAAAAAGTTCATGGTAAAACTCCTTTTGGTCAAAACGCCAAGGCGTTCAGTTATTTCAAGTTTAAATACACCTTTATTATATATCAAAAAAGCGCAAAATAACAGCCCCAAAATGTAAATAATTCCATATAAATATGCAGAAAAGCGGACATCGCAGGACATTATAGGACATCGTAGGACATCTTTTGAACATTTGTTCCGTGTTCGATTGACATTTCGGAAATTTTTGTTTATGATGAGAGCTGACGAACACATGTTCTATTTCGAAACGAAAGGATCGTGACTGCAAGTGAACGATTACATTTCCTGGGGACAGGAGTATTTGGATGAGGCGGAGCGCATCAAACGGCGGCTGCTCGTCATCCGCGCCGAACGCGACTATGACATTGCAGGCGAGCAGGCCCAGCGTGTGCAGATGCTTTACACCATGTATTTGGAGTGTCTTGTAACAGGCCATGCGCTGCAAAAGCGCGGAAGGAGGGCGGTTTCGTGAGCGGATATAAGCCCCTTTCCGCCGGTGCACGGCGGGCGAAGCTACTCAGCCGCATCGGCGCAGAGACAAACAAAAATGAGCTTTTAGAAGCGCAGGTTTTGCTGCGGCGCGCCATCGGCAATGAGCTGACTGACCGCCAGCGCGACTGCGTGCAGCTTTACTACGGTGAGCAGCTGACAATGCAGGAGATTGCGGACGAGCTTCACCTGACGCGCGGCACGGTGTGCAAGCACCTGCAAAAGGCTTCGGCACGACTTTCGCACGTTTTGCAGTATTCTGCGCTCGGCATGCATGCGGAGCAAAGCCGCGACCGATAATCCCCTTGAAAAGCCTCTCCGATTGTGCTACTATTTGTACAGACAACTCAGCATAGATTACAGCAGATTTATCTGCGGAAAGGCTTATACTATGGATTTGATTCAAATTGACGAAAACGGGCTGCATCTCGTTTTTGAAAAGACGGAAGATTTCGGCTGCAAGCTGCTGCACTTCTCTGCGCTCCCCTTTGACGAGCGCAGTCTGCTGCACGTGCACGACCGCGAAACGGGCGGCTTGCGCCTGAACACCGAGCGATACAATCTCTTGGAAATTATGATCTCCGGGCAGAACCGACCGGGCGAGCGCCACGGCAACAAATACATTTCCACAAGCCCCGGCGACCGCATGAAGCTCGTCTATTTTGCGGACAAGCACAACGAGTTCGGCCGCAAGCTGGAAATCCACATGGAAGATAAGATCTGCGGCATTGAAACGATTTCGCACATGCAGTTTTATAACGGCGTTCAGGCTGTACGCTGCTGGACGGACGTGAAAAATGTCGGCACAGAGCCGCAGGGACTGGAATACGTTTCCTCCTTTGCCCTCACCGGCATCGAAAAAGAGGGTATGCTTTCGACCGACGACAAAATGCGCGTCTGGTACCCGCACAACGGCTGGCAGCGCGAAATGCAGTGGGAAAGCTACACTTTCCCGCAGCTGGGTCTCGCCCGCTGCCAGCCCGAGGAAATTCAGCGCTCCTCTAAGGTGATTGGTGCGACGAACATCGGCAACTGGTCTACAAAGGAATACCTGCCGATGGGTCTGCTTGAAAACACGGAAACGGGCTCCAATTTATTCTGGCAGATTGAGCACAACGGCTCGTGGCACTGGGAGATCAGCGACCAGATGGGCAACTTCTACATTCAGTTAAGCGGCCCGACGGAAACGGAATCGCACTGGTGGAAGAATTTGCAGCCGGGCGAAACATTCACGACAGTGCCGGTGTGCGTAGGCTCCACACTCGGCAAATTTGATGACGCCATGGGCGAGCTGACGAAGTACCGCCGCATGATTCGCCGCAAAAATGCGGACAACGAGAAGCTGTGCGTCATTTTCAACGACTACATGAACTGCCTGTGGGGCAACCCGACAACGGCGAAAGAGCTGCCGCTCATCGACGCGGCGCACAAGGCGGGCTGCGAATACTTCTGCGTGGACGCAGGCTGGTACGCGGACGGCTTCTGGTGGGACAACGTGGGCGAATGGCTGCCGAGTAAGGAACGTTTCCCAAACGGCCTTGAGGAAGTGATGGACTACATCCGCTCGAAGGGCATGATCCCGGGCGTGTGGCTCGAAATTGAAGTAATGGGCATTTGCTGCCCGAAGGCCGCGCGCGTGCACCCGGACTGGTTCTTCACACGCCACGGCAAAAAGGTGCACGACCGCAGCCGCTGGCAGCTCGATTTCCGCAACCCGGAGGTCGTGGAACACGCAAACGAGGTCGTTGACCGCCTTGTGCGCGACTACCACGTAGGCTACATCAAGATGGATTACAACATTGAGCCGGGCATCGGCACGGAATTAAACGCCGACAGCGTGGGCGACGGTTTACTCGGGCACGAGCGCGCATATCTTGCTTGGCTCGATTCCGTCTTTGCCCGCTACCCCGACCTTGTGATTGAAAACTGTTCCTCGGGCGGCATGCGCATCGACTACGCGATGCTCTCGCGCCACAGCATTCAGTCTACGAGCGACCAGGAGGACTACCTGCGCTATGCGTCCATTGCGGCGAACGCGCCCTCGGGTCTGACGCCGGAGCAGAGCGCCATTTGGAGCTACCCGATGAAAGGCGGCGGACGCGAGGAAGCCGTATTTAACATGTGCAACGCACTGATGCAGCGCATCCACCAGAGCGGTCATTTGGCGGAAATTCCCGAGGAGGACTTCACGCTTGTCAAGGAAGCGCTCGATTATTACAAGACAATCCGCGGCGACATCAAGCGCGCGCTGCCGTTCTGGCCGCTCGGTACGTCGCACTTTGCGGACACGTGGGTCTCACTGGGCCTTAAAACCGCGCACAAAGCGTACATCACCGTGTGGAGACGCGGCGCGCCGGACGGCCGCTGCACGCTGCCCGTAGATTTCCTGCGCGGCAACGAGCACGTAAATGTGCGCTGCGCATACCCCGCAAACCACAACACGAAATGCGCATGGAACCCGGAGAAGGGCACGCTGACGGTAGATCTCCCCGCCCCCATCTGCGCCAGAATTTTTGAGCTTGAATATTAAACTTGCGGCTTAATTGAGTATGGGAAAAGGTTAGGAGGGGTCAGATGGATAGAAACTGCGTAAACGGATGCTACGTCATATTTTTAGTGCTCGGTGCTATCAGTGCGCTTCTTTTGACCATTGCCGGGGCATTTGAAATGCCGTCTCATATGTTGATTTGGACAGCCGTATGGATTGTGGCTTCACTCGCTATAAGCATGGCAGTCCCGGGCGGCGGCGGTTTTGCCCTTTCCGAAGTGTTTACGCTTTTTTACTGTTCTCAATGGTGGAGCTTTGTGGCGGATGTTACCATTATGAGACAAAATCGCTATTCAAAAGACGTAAACCCTATCGCCTATATTGTTCCGTTTATGGCTGCCGTTACACTTTGGTATATCGGTTATATTATACGCTGCAAAATTGACGAAAACCGGGAAGCAAAAAATTCGGCGGATTACTACAGGAAAAAAGCGGAAGAAGATCCCCATTCGAAATGCGCACATCAGGAGGCAGAAGAAGCTGATACACAAGCCGATCCTGTGCAGGCAGTTGAAGTGATCGAAGCTGAGCCTGCGCCCGAACCTGTACAGAACACCGTGCAAAATCCCGATGCAGACGAAGAAAGACATCTCGCGGAAGAAGCGCGGCGCAAGGCGGAGGAAGCGCAAAAGGAAGCCGAAGAAGCGCGGCAGCGCGTGGAGGAAGCCCAAAAGCGAGCGGAGCGTGCCGCACAGAAAATGGAAGACGCAATGAAGCGCGCCAAGCTTGCACAGGAGCAGTTAAAAAAAGCGCAGGCAGAGGCCGAAAAGCTCAAAAATCAGAACAAAAAGACGTAAAAAATCGCCCGCAGGCACGGAAAACGGTTGCCTGCGGGCGATGGTTTTTGAATTTTACTTTTCGATGTCTTTTTCGACGTTCTGCGGAGCAGTGGGCGAAGAAGCGGGCTGCACGGGCATCTGCACGGAAGCCGCTGCGGGTGCCGAAACAGGTGCGTAGGCGCTGCGCATTTTGGCGGTGGTGACCATGTGCTTTGCGCCCTTTGCCATGGCGATGATGGTAGGCACGGCACCGATGACGGCGAAGAGATAGACCTGTGCAAGGCCGCCGAAGTAATCGCCGGAATCGACATAGCCTTCTTTGATAAGATCCATCATGGCGCGGAACGCGGTGAAAAAATCGGTCTCATAGAACTGCGCCGCGGTGATTGACCAATCGGCCTGATACGCAAGGAAGATCATCAGGAGCATCAAAACGCAGGAAATGATGATGCCCGGTGTGCCGAGCTTTTTGCCGAGCATTTCGTAGCCCTTTAACGTGCAGATGGCCATGACAAGGCCGGAAACGGCGGCGACGTAGCCGAGCTGACCGACAATGACGATGACGACGGCGCCGATAAGCGAACCGATGAGCGCACCCACGATGCCGGGCAAAACCTGCTCCTGCTTCTGCATTTTTGTCTGGTTCTGCTGCGCGGCGGCTTCGCTGACCTGCCCGAAGCACGGTTCACACAAAAGGTACGCGTTGCCGGAGACGGTGTAGGCGTCTACGCCCTCCGGGCGACCGCAATGCTCGCAGCAATTTGTATACCCGTTTGTTCTGAGGAACGTGATGAGCGTATCAAGCGCACTGTGCAGGGCCTCTGCCATTTTATCTTTATTTCCGGAGAGCTTCACAAGGAAATTGACGCGGAAACGCTGCACGGTACAGCCGCTCAAAACCTTATTCATTTTCTCGAGCGGTTTGAAATCCGCGGGGTTCGGCGCCATGCCCATGCGCGAGACCGAAAGCGAAAGCATATAGTAGACACGGTTGTTGGCGTTCGGCATAATGGTGACGGTATACCCCTGCACATTGCCGAAAACGCCCTCTGCATTCGGGTCATACATAAGGCCGTTCACACCGGCCGCTGCCGCAAGCTTTGCCATTTGACTTTTGTTCATATCCCAATCCTCCAAATGTTGTTCTTTACCTGTATTCTACTATATTCAGGTTGGTTCGTCAATCGGGTATAGCAAAAGCGCCGCACTTTGTTTTTGTATGCGGCGCTTTTTAAGACTGTGTATAGAAAAAAGGGCGGCTTTGTTCCATTACAAATTAAGCTTACTCGATTTCGACAAGCTCATACGCTCTGGAGCCGAGGCCGAGCTCTGCGGCGCACTCGATGGTGTGGATACCGTGACGGGACTCGATGCGCTCGATGAGCTGATCGCGGCCGGGATCGGTGGAGTTATATACGAGGTCAAGGCAAGCCTGGTCGACGGCAACCGGGTCGGTGGAAACGAGGATGCCGATGTCCTTCATGCAGGGCGGCGCCGCGTTGTTGTCGCAGTCGCAGTCTACGGATATGTTCTTCATGACGTTGACATAGGCAAGCTGACCCTTAAAGAAATTGATGACGGAGCTTGCGGCGTCTGCCATGGAAGAGAGGAACAGATCCTGGTCGGTGCTCCACATCTTCTCCGGGTGACCTGCGCCGTGGATGTAGCTCTTGCCGTATGCGGATGCAACGCCGATGGAAAGTTGCTTTAACGCGCCGCCGTAGCCGCCCATGGCGTGACCCTTAAAGTGGGACAGAACCAGCATGGAATCGTACTTTGTGATGTCCTTGCCGACGTAGTTTTTCCGGATGGTCTTGCCGTTCGGGATGGGGAGCTCGAGGTCCGGGCCTTCGCCGTCGAGCAGGTCAACGTCGAAATAGTGGCTCCAGCCGTGCTTTTCGAGCGTGACGCAGTGGTCTTTTGTGGTGGCGCGGGAGCCACCGTATGCGGTGTTGCACTCTACGATGGTGCCGCCGACTTCCTCAACGACGGGACGCCAGAACTCCGGGCGCAGGAAGTTTTTGTTGCCGAACTCGCCGGAATGTACCTTAATGGCGACGTTGCCGGGCAGCTTGCAATCGAGCTGCTTATACATTTCAATGACCTTTTCAGGGGTGACCGTTTTTGTGAAATAAACCTTGGGTTTCACGAAAATTTCTCCTAAGAATTCGTTATGTGCGGGTGTGACTCCGCATACATTTCTATAACATTAAAAGTTTGCTTTAAGTCAATATGCGTTTTGGCTAATTTTGCACTGGTCAATTTGGTGTGTTTACCGGATTTGCAAGCAGAATGTTCAAAAAGTCTTTTCTTCCGGAACTTTCTGCGGTAAAATAGGGAAAAACGGAGCATGATGCAGGAAAGGAAGTATTTTGATGCAGAAACCGCTTGTCAGCGTGATCGTGCCGATCTACAACGCACAGAACAACATTGTGCGCTGCGTGGAGAGCATTCGGCGGCAGACGTATGAAAATCTTGAAATATTGCTTTTGAATGACGGCTCTAAGGACGTGAGCTACCCGGTGTGCGAGATGCTCTCGAAGGCAGACGCGCGCATCGTTTTGATTGATAAGGAAAACTCCGGCGTTTCGGCGACGCGGAACCTCGGCATGCGCATGGCGCGGGGCAAATATTTGCAGTTTGTGGACGCGGACGACACACTGGAGCCGTTTGCGACAGAGCTCCTCGTTCAGCGTGCGGAGGATAACAACGCCGATCTCGTCATTGCGGCGTATAACCGCATTGTGCCATACAAGCCGAAAAAGGAAGCGAAGCTTGACCCGCTTTTGCCGAACAAAAAGAAGCAGCTGACAGAGCGGCTGGCGAAATTCCAGACATTCGGCTTTCTGCCGATGGGCTTTATGACAAAGGAAGAATTCGCCTGCGGGCTGATGCAGGAGCCGGCGAGCTTTTACTACGGCGTGATGTGGAATAAGCTTTACCGCGCCGATTTGGTGCGCGCACACACGGACGTGCGGTGCAGCGAGGAAATGACGTGGAGCGAAGACCTGTATTTTAATTTGACGTACATACGCTATGCAGAACGGTTTTTTGCGCTGACCACGCCAATCTACAACTACTACGACAACCCCGGCAGCGCGGTGCATCTGACGAAGGTGCGCACGGCGATTACGGCGCGCACGGCGCTTTTCAGCTACTACAAGGAATTATACGAGCAGCTTGGGCTGTACGAAGAAAACAAGCTGCAGATTTTCAAATACCTCATCTCCTCTTCGGAGACGTGAGCGCGGAAAGGACGTTTAACATGGCATTCGTACTCGATCAATTAAAGCCGAACCAGAAATATTTTGAGGCGATCTGCGGCATTCCGCACCCCTCAACCGAAGAAAAAGCCGTAAGCGACTACGTGTGCTCCGTTGCGGAAAAGCTCGGTTTAAACTACGAGCAGGACAAATTTTGGAATGTCATCGTGCGCAAGCCGGCTTCTAAAGGGTACGAAGACGCGCCTGTCGTGATGCTGGAGGGTCACATGGATATGGTGTGCGTGAAAACACCCGAGAGCACGCATGATTTTTCGCATGACCCCATTGAAATTTATGTCGATGACAAGGGCGACATCCGCGCGAAGGACACGACGCTCGGCGCGGACGACGGTTACGGCGTGGCGTACATGCTGGCCGTAATGGAGGAGGATTTCCCCCACCCGCCGCTGGAGCTCGTCTTTACGGTGCAGGAGGAAAACGGCTGCAACGGCGTGGACGCGCTGGACGCGGGCAAGCTGAAATCCAGAAGAATGATCGGTCTTGACGTGATGGGCGAGACGGTGGAATACACAAGCTGCGTTTCCTGCTTTACGAGCGACCTGATGAAACTGGCGAAAACGTGCGAGACGGAGCCTGCAAAGGGCGCGGCCCTCATGCTGACGGTTTCCGGCGTGCAGCCGGTGCACTCCGGCGCAATGGTGCACCCAGAGCAGTTCAATGCGATTAAGATCACGGCGCGTTTGCTTAATGCGCTTTCCGAAAACGGCGCGGCGTACCGACTTTCCACCATGGCGGGCGGCGAAGCGGAAAACTATGCGCCGGTGGAGACGAAAACGGTGATCCTCTGCGACGAACCGGACGCAGTGAAGGCGATTTTAAACGGCGAGCTTGAGAAGATCGACCGCGAATTGCAGGACGGCAAGCAGAATTTGGCACTTGAAATCCGCGACACGGCGGCGAACGGGATGCTTTCGGATGCCGATACGCAGGCGATTGTCGATTTGATCTACCTGATGCCCTCAAACACGGTGGCAATCCGGACCGCGGGCGAGGAGATGACGGCGACGAACAACGTGGGCACGGTATTGTTAAACGGCGGCGCATTTGAACTGGTGATGTCCGACCGTGCGGCGAGCCGCAGCTTTAAAAACGGTGTGCTCGGCCGCGTGAAGCGCTTGGCTAAACTCTGCGGCTTCACGCTTGAGACGAGCCTGCGCTATGACTCCTGGGAATACCAGTCGAACTCCTACATGCGCCGCATGACGGCCGACCTGATGAAAGAAGTGTACGGCCACGAGATGATGGAGACGGCGTGCCCGGGCGGACTTGAATGCTGCTCTTTACTGCCGCGCATGGAGGGGCTGGACATTGTGATGTTTGCGCCCATCGGCGAAAACTGCCACACGACAGACGAATACATGAATCTAAAATCGTTTGACCGCGTGTATGATTTCCTCAAAACGCTGCTTGGCAGGTTGAAATAAATATTTATAATTTTGATATAAATATTAAAAAGCACGCCCCTTTCCGATGAATTTCGGGAACCGGCGTGCTTTACTTATCTGCGGTCTATGGTGACAACGGTGCGATAATCGGGATCGAGCTTTTGAATTTCGGCCTCTAACTTTTGGGTGATGACGGCGTCGCTGTCCTTCACCGCGAACGGCACGGCAGCGTCGAACACGATATTACTGTGCGTAACGCCCCAGATGACGCGGAAATCGTGAATGGTGACGGTGGGGTACAGCGCGGTGACGAGCGACTGCACTTTGCAGTGCAGCGCATCGGTGCGGGCATCGCCGACGATAACGGGGTCAAGGTGAATAACCATGTGGATACCGAGGTCACGGCTGAAATCGCGCTCGATGTTATCGATGAGATCGTGGCTGACGAGAATGTCGTTTTTGGCATCGACCTCACAATGGGCAGAGGCAAAACAGCGGCCCACGCCGTAGTTGTGCACAGCAAGGTCATGCATGCCGATGATGCCGGGGTACGAGAGCATTTTCTCGGTAATGGTCTGTACGAGTTCGCCCTCCGGCGCTTGGCCGAGGAGAGGATCTGCGGTGCTGATTGTAAGCTGCACGCCGGAGAACACGATGAACAGCGCAACCGCCGCGCCCATGTAGCCGTCCAAATTCACGCCGGTGAGCATGGTGATGACGGCGCCGAGCAGCACGACGCTTGTGGCGATGACATCGTTGCGGCTGTCCTTGGACGTGGCTTCGACGGACTCGGATTTGATCATGCGGCCGACCTTGCGGTAAAAGAGGCACTGCCAGAGCTTTGCCAGAATGGAAATGACGAGCACAACGAGGGCGACGGGCGTGAGGGCGTTTTCCTCCGGCGTGAGGATTTTCTCAATGGACGACATGCCGAGCTGAAGCCCGAGGAAAATGACGATGAACGAGACGATGACGCCCGAAAGATACTCGATGCGCGCGTGGCCAAACGGGTGCTTTTCATCCGCCGGTTTACTTGCCATTTTAAAGCCGATGAGCGTGACAACGGACGAGCCGGAATCTGTGAGGTTGTTGACGGCATCGGCCGTGACGGAAACACTGTGAAAAACCGTGCCGACGATAATCTTCATTAAAAAAAGCAGAAAATTTGTGACGATACCGACGGCACCCGCCACGCGGCCGCATTTGTCGCGCACGGCAGGATCCTCGGTATTTTTATGATCGCGGACAAAGATCCGCAAAATGAGATCGGTCATAACGAAAATCTCCTTTTGGTTAGCGGCTGAAAACCCGCCAAATATGCAAGCAGAGCTTGAGGAAAGCTCCTCAAACTCTGCTTTTGGGTGATTTAATTTTGTAAATCGGCTTACTTCTGGTCAAAGAACTCGACGATTTCGCCGCAGGGGCCGGTGCAGAACGCAATGCGCGCGGTGATGTCGGAAAGCTCTACATCTTTCGGTTCGATGGTGATCTCGTAGCCGGCTTCACGGACACGGGCGGCACAACCGTCGGTATCATCTGTTGCGAGCGCGAGATGGGCAAACTTGCCCTCCAGCGGCACATCGTTCTCTTCCGGGACGGGCAGCACTTCGATGCAGCTGTTGTCCCCGGTGGAGATCATCATGCAGGGGTATTTTTCGTCGCCCCACTGGCGCACGACCTTGAGGCCGAGCAGGTCAAGATAGAACGTTTTTGCTTTTTCAAACTGCGCATATGTCGGACGCAGTGCCACGTGGTGAATGCCTTTGATCAAGCTCATTTTGTTTTCCTCCCAAAAGTACATTTTATAAAGACAGGGTATCGAGACCGATACCCTGCTTGATTTGTAATTCTAAATTACTTTCTGTTGAAGATGGACATGATGTCGGAGAAGGTATCATCGTCGCTCTTCGCGGAAGTTGTGCTGCCGGTGCTCGGCGCAGACGGGTTGCCAAAGAGGTCTGCGTCGCTGATAGCCGGAGTTGCGGGCTTCTGGGTCTTTTCGCCGTTCATGCCGTCGAAGCCGGTCGCGATAACGGTGACCATCATCTCGTCTTCCATCGTCTCGTCGAATGCAGCACCCCAAATGATGTTTGCATCCTCGCTTGCGCGCTCGGTGATGAGTTGAGACGCGACATCGATCTCGTCGAGGGCGATGTCCGGAGAGGACTTGATGTTGATGATGACGCCCTTGGCGCCTGCGATAGCGGTCTCAAGCAGCGGACTGGAGATAGCCGCAACAGCTGCCTGCTCTGCCTTGTCCTTGCCTGCCGCACGGCCGACACCCATGTGTGCGTAGCCTGCATCCTGCATGATGGACTTGACATCCTCGAAGTCGAGGTTGACGATGCCCGGGATCTGGATAAGGTCGGAAATGCTCTGTACGCCCTGACGGAGAACGTCATCGGCGATGCTGAATGCGTTTGCAAGCGTAATACGCTGCTCGCTGACGAGCTTCAGTCTTTCGTTCGGGATGACAACGAGGGAATCGACGTGCTTGCGCAGCTCTGCAATGCCCTTTTCTGCCTGATCCATACGGCGCTTGCCTTCAAAAGCGAACGGCTTTGTGACGATGCCGACGGTGAGGGCACCCATATCCTTTGCAATCTCTGCAACGACCGGTGCTGCACCCGTGCCGGTGCCGCCGCCCATACCGGCGGTGATAAAGACCATCTGGGAGCCCTTCAGGGCATTTGCGATCTCGTCCTTGCTTTCCTCGGCAGCACGCTGGCCGATCTCGGGATCAGCGCCCGCGCCGCGGCCCTTGGTGAGCTTGGAGCCCAGCTGCACCTTGGTGGCAGCATGGTTCTTGGCCAGCGCCTGCTGGTCGGTGTTCATTGCAATAAATTCTACGCCCTGCAGACCGTCGCTGACCATGCGGTTGACTGCGTTGCCGCCGCCGCCGCCCACGCCAATGACCTTGATCGTCGTAACATTTTCATCCATTTCTTCGTCGAGCATGAGTGCCATATCTTTTGTCCTCCATCGGATATGTTATCGTAAACCTGCGCTTTTCGCACAAGAAGAGTTCGATACTATACTTATATAACTGTATCGTATCATCTTTTTGCCCCGATTGCAAGACAAATTTGTTTTTTTGCAGAGGTTTTTTTGGCGGACCCGTTTCCGGGGGCCGATCCCCGCCGAATTTGCGCCCCCAAACCAGCCAAAATCTCTGTAAATCCGGCATAGCCCCGG
>OGPW01001570.1_pt1 | contig 15083 bp, 10 predicted proteins | sample 1553061 | NCBI WGS metagenome assembly OGPW01 (sample SAMEA2580292, study PRJEB22360) | human gut metagenome | biome: human gut; feature: human-associated habitat; material: faeces | place: Denmark | collected 2008/2010
CAGTAGAAGTTGAGCGTTCTCTGCGTGTACTGGACGGTTCTGTTACTGTACTGTGCGCAAAGGGCGGTGTAGAACCGCAGACAGAAACTGTATGGAGACAGGCTGACAAGTATCAGGTTCCTCGTATGGTTTATGTCAATAAAATGGACATCATGGGCGCTGACTTCTACAACGTAGTCAACATGATGCACGAGCGTCTGAAGTGTAACGCTGTTCCGATTCAGCTGCCGATCGGCTCTGAGGACGAATTCAAGGGCATCATCGACCTGGTTGAGATGAAGGCTTATGTTTACTATGATGACCTGGGCAAGGACATCCGTGTGGAAGAAATTCCGGATGACCTGAAGGAAAAGGCTGAGGAATATCACCAGGAACTGATGGAACACGTTGCTGAGCAGGACGACGCTCTGATGGAGAAGTTCTTTAACGATGAAGAAATCACCATCGACGAGATCAAGGCTTGCATCCGTAAGTCCACCATCGCAAACAAGATGGTTCCGGTTACCTGCGGTACTTCCTATCGTAACAAGGGCGTACAGAAACTGCTGGACGCTATCGTAGATTATATGCCGTCTCCGCTGGATGTACCGTCTATCAAGGGTACTGATCCGGAAACCGGCGAAGAAGTTCTTCGTCACTCTTCCGACAGCGAGCCGTTCGCAGCACTGGCATTCAAGATCGCAACTGACCCGTTTGTTGGTAAGCTGTGCTTCTTCCGTGTATATTCCGGTACTGTAAACGCAGGCGCAACCGTTCTGAACGCTACCAAGGACAACAAGGAGCGTATGGGACGTATCGTACAGATGCACTCCAACCACAGAAAGGATATCGAAACTGTATACGCAGGCGATATCGCAGCCGTTGTTGGTCTGAAGAACACCACCACCGGTGACACACTGTGCGACGAAAAGGCTCCGGTAATCCTGGAATCCATGGAATTCCCGGAACCGGTTATCCAGCTGGCAATCGAGCCGAAGACCAAGGCTGGTCAGGACAAGATGGGTATTGCGCTGGCAAAGCTGGCAGAAGAAGACCCGACCTTCCGTACCTGGACAGACGAGGAAACCGGTCAGACCATCATCGCCGGCATGGGCGAGCTGCACCTGGATATCATCGTAGACCGTCTGCTGCGTGAGTTCAAGGTTGAAGCAAACGTCGGCGCTCCGCAGGTATCCTATAAGGAAACCATCAAGGGCAACGCTGATGTGGACTACAAGTACAAGAAGCAGTCCGGTGGTTCCGGTCAGTACGGTCACGTTAAGATCCGTGTATCCCCGAACGAATCCGGCAAGGGCTATGAGTTCACCAACAAGGTTGTCGGCGGTGCGATCCCGAAGGAATACATCCCGGCAGTCGATGCTGGTATCCGTGGCGCAATGCAGGCAGGTATCCTGGCAGGCTACGAAGTAGTCGATGTCAAGGTTGAACTGTACGATGGATCCTATCACGAAGTCGACTCCTCTGAAATGGCATTTAAGATCGCCGGCTCTATCGCTTTCAAGGAAGCAATGAAGCAGGCACAGCCGATTCTGATGGAACCGATCATGAAGGTTTCCGTTACCGTTCCGGACGAATACACCGGTACTGTTATCGGTGACCTGAGTTCCCGCCGTGGTCAGATCCAGGGTCAGGAAACTCGTACCGGTACTGTTCAGGTAGACGCTCTGGTTCCGCTGTCCGAAATGTTCGGCTACACCAGCGACCTGCGTTCCAACACACAGGGCCGTGGTCAGTATGCAATGGAACCGCACAGCTATCAGGAAGTTCCGAAGAACATCGCTGAAAAGATCATGACAGATCGCAAGAAGTAATCTTTTTTGAAAAAATCACTGTTTTTTTCAAAAAACACTTGCAATTTGATCTGAAATCTGGTACAATGTAGGTAACACTTCTCGTTAAGTGCATTACTACTTGAATTTTATATTGAGGAGGATTATTCCAATGGCAAAGGCTAAATTTGAAAGAACCAAACCCCATGTAAACATTGGTACCATCGGTCACGTTGACCATGGTAAGACCACTCTGACTGCTGCTATCACTAAGACTCTGGCACTGAAGGGTCAGGCACAGTACGAAGCTTACGATATGATCGATAAGGCTCCGGAAGAAAGAGAACGTGGTATCACAATCAACACCGCTCACGTTGAGTATGAGACTGACAAGCGTCACTATGCTCACGTTGACTGCCCGGGACACGCTGACTATGTAAAGAACATGATCACCGGTGCAGCTCAGATGGACGGCGCTATCCTGGTAGTTGCTGCATCTGACGGTCCGATGGCTCAGACCAAGGAGCACATCCTGCTGGCTCGTCAGGTAGGCGTACCGGCAATCGTTGTATTCCTGAACAAGGCTGACCAGGTTGACGATCCGGAACTGCTGGAACTGGTTGAGATGGACGTTCGTGAAACTCTGAACGAGTATGACTTCCCGGGCGATGACACTCCGATCATCGTTGGTTCTGCTCTGGCTGCTCTGGAAGCTCCGGACGATCTGAGCGATCCGGCTTACAAGCCGATCATCGAACTGATGGATGCTGTTGACGAGTATATCCCGACTCCGGAACGTGACGATGCAAAGCCGTTCCTGATGCCGATCGAGGATACTATGACCATCTCTGGCCGTGGTACCGTTGTTACCGGTCGTGTAGAGCGTGGAAAGCTGAACGTTAACGAGCCGGTTGAAATCGTTGGTCTGTCTGAAGAAAAGCTGAACACCGTTGTAACTGGTCTGGAAATGTTCCGTAAGTCTCTGGACTTCGCAGAGGCTGGCGACAACGTTGGCGCACTGCTGCGTGGTATCACTCGTGACCAGGTTGAGCGTGGTCAGGTACTGTGCAAGCCGGGTTCCATTCACCCGCACACCAAGTTCAAGGGTCAGGTTTACGTTCTGAAGAAGGAAGAAGGCGGCCGTCACACACCGTTCTTCAACAACTACAGACCGCAGTTCTATTTCAGAACAACTGACGTAACCGGTATCATCACTCTGCCGGCGGACGTTGAAATGTGCACACCTGGCGATAACGTTGAAATGGACGTTGAGCTGATTCAGCCGATCGCTATTGAAGAAGGTCTGCGTTTCGCTATCCGTGAGGGTGGTAGAACCGTAGGTTCTGGTGTCGTTACAGCAATTAACGAATAAGTAAATCGCATCTGATGCGTTTTTCAAAAGGGGACGAGCTTCGGCTCGTCCTTTTTTTGTTGCCTGGATTTTGTGCAAGGTGTCTAAAAAAAATACGTTTTTTCGGGCATATTTTTCCCGTTTTCTTTCGCTGCATTCTTGCAATTTCACCGTAGATACGGTATAATAATAACATAGCGGTGAAAAGTGGGGAGAATTCCCTAAGCGTGGGGAATCTTTCCATGCCGGAACCGCAGCTTTTTGCAGAAAGGCGGCATCGAATATGACTTCCTTGATGGGAACATATTACCATAATATAGATGCCAAAGGGCGTATGAATTTCCCAACCAAACTGCGGGAAGTGTTAGGGACAACATTTTATGTGACAAAAGGACTGGATCAGCCCTGTCTGACGGTCTATTCCGAGACGGAGTGGGAGCGCCTTGCGGCAAAGGTTGCAGCGATCCCGGAGTCCAAAGGCGGACAGATCCGGCGCTGGCTCTTTTCCGGGGCAGGCGTTCTGACGCCGGACAAGCAGGGGCGTGTGCTGATCCCGCAGGATCTGCGCAGTTTTGCCGGTCTGGAAAAAGATGTTGTCGTGATCGGCGCAAACAATAAAGCGGAAATCTGGGAAAAATCTCGTTGGGAGGCGCTGAACGCCGCTTTCGATACCCAGAAAATGCTGGAAACCTTAGAGGAAATCGGATTTTAGGTATGGAATTTGTACACATTCCCGTGCTGCTGCACGAGGTGCTGGATGGGCTGGCAATTCGCCCGGACGGCATTTATGTGGACGGCACCGTCGGCGGCGCCGGACACTCCACGGAAATTGCAAAACGTCTGACGGACGGCGGCAGGCTCATTGGCTTTGACCGGGATCCCGACGCAGTTGCCGTGGCAACGGAGCGGCTCGCACCTTATCCGGCAACGGTGGTACACCACAATTATGATGAAATGCAGACGGTGCTGACGGAGATGGGCGTTGTCCCGGTGGACGGCGTGCTGCTGGATCTGGGCGTTTCGTCCCACCAGCTGGACGAGGATTCCCGTGGGTTTTCCTATCACCACGATGCACCCTTGGATATGCGTATGAGCCAGACCGGCATGACGGCGGAAGAACTGGTGAATACGGTTTCGGAACAGGAGCTTTCCCGGATCTTGTATACCTATGGGGAAGAGTCCTTCGCCCAGAGCATCGCCCGGAATATTGTGCGGGCAAGAGAGGAAAAGCCGATCCACACCACACTGGAACTGGCGGAAATCATCAAAAGCAGCGTACCGCAAAAGGTGCGCCGGATGAAAAATCCCTGCAAAAAATCCTTCCAGGCGATCCGCATTGCGGTGAACGGGGAGTTTGAACATCTGGAAAACGGGCTGAAAGCGGCGTTTTCTGTGCTGAGACCCGGCGGCAGACTGGCAGTCATTACCTTCCATTCGCTGGAAGACCGTATGGTCAAGCGGCAGTTTGCCCAGTGGTGCCAAGGCTGTATTTGTCCGCCGGACTTTCCCCAGTGCGTCTGCGGCAGAACGCCGGAGGCAAAGCTGGTTTCCCGAAAGCCTATCGCACCCAGTGCAGAAGAACTGGCACAGAACAGCCGCAGCCGCAGTGCGAAACTGCGGGTTCTGGAAAGGAGTCGCTGACATTCATGGCGGATCAGAAAAAATCAACCGTTCCGGAAGAACCGGCGGCACAGGAAGAAAAGGCACCGTCTTCGGGCTTTTTCGTGTTCCGGGTCAGCTCCGGAAAGCGTGGCGCTGCGCTGAAAGTGTTCATTGCCGGCATTCTGGCACTGCTGATGTTCAGCGTCATTATCAACAGCTATGTGCAGCTGACCGAGGTCTATTCGTCCATTTCAGAGGCGAACGCAGAACTGAACACCCTGCGGAGCGAAAATGTGCGGATGCAGACCGAGCTGGAGGGCAAGGCGTCCATCAGCAATATCAAGGATTATGCGGAACAACACCTGGGACTCCAGAAACTGGATCAGTCCCAGATCCAATATATCGACATTCAGACAGAGGATACCGTGGAGATCGACGGAGAAGAGCAGAACATTTTTGTCCGGCTCAAGCACAAGTTTGAGGATATTGTGGCATATCTCCGAGGCTGATGCCCATACAATGAGATGAGGCGCAGCCCAGGCATAACGGTGTCCTGTCACTCATGCTGGCTATCGGTATGTCCCGGAACAGACGAGGGAAGGGGCAATGCTGTTAGTTCACATAAAGTTACCGAGTAGGAATGCACACAGTCGGGCTGACAATCATATGGCTGCCGGACAGGTGACCGTTGCAAGGCGGTGTCCCCATTCCTGCATACGTTTTGCAGCAAGGGAATCTGTTGCTGCAAAATGGGAAATTCCCGTCGCTGTGGAAATATGCCCGGATGACGGTTGAAACAGGCGGGGTAATGGCAACGATTCCCTGCCTGATTCTATTATATAGGCATGGACGCAGGCATTGCGCTTTGTAGAATACACCGGGAACAGAGGAAAATTGCAGAAAAAACGGAGGTGTGCCGAACGTGCGCATGATAAATGAATCCAAGGAAAAGAAAACAAAGTCGGAAAAGACACCACGTTCTGCGTCCGCAGTGATGCGCCGCCGTGCAGCGGTCAGCATGACTGTCCTGGTGGTAATGGGCGCAGCAGTCGCCGGAAAGCTGTTCAAGGTCTCCATCGTGGACAATTCCAAGTATGAGACGCTGGCGAACAACTATCACTTCGGGACCATGACCCTGGACGCAAACCGTGGCGCCATCTATGATGCCAACGGAACGGCGCTGGCGTGGAGCGCAACGGTATATAATATATATGTTGACCCGAAATTGTATCGGGATGAGATCAAGGAGATCGAAAAGTCCAACGACAAGAAAAAATCTGCGGCAGAGGAAAAGGGGGAACAGGCGGCAAACCTGGTGGATGTGACCCAGCTGGAACAGTCCATCGTCTCTTTCCTCTCGGAAAAGCTGGAGATCGACGCATCCAAGGTGCAGGAGGCGCTTGCCAAGGACGGCAGATACTGCGTCCTGCAAACCCAGGTGGAAAAGAACACGGCAGACGAGATTACCACATATTTTGATAAGCTGAAGCTCACCTTTGTGGGAACAGAGGCGACCACACGGCGGTATTATCCCCAGAATGAACTGGCGGCGGCAGTCATCGGTTTTACCAACGGTGACGGCGACGGACAGTACGGTCTGGAATATCAGTATGACGAATACCTGTCCGGCGTAGACGGCAGAATCATTTCCGCACAGGCGGCAAACGGCGAGGAAATGCCCTATCGGTATTCCACCACCTATGAGGCGAAGGACGGCGCATCCCTGTATCTGACGCTGGATTCCACCATGCAGTACTATCTGGAAAAGAGTATGTCCGAGATGGTGGAAAAGTTCGAGGTCAATGACCGTGCCACTGGCATTATCATGAACCCGAAAACCGGCGCTATCTACGCTATGGCGACCTGCCCTTCCTTCGACCTGAATAATCCGTCGGAGATCTACGACCCGGTGGTTGCGGCGCAGCTGAAAGAGCTGCCGGAGAGCGAATACCAGGACGCATACCTGGAGGCAAGAGAAAAGCAGTGGCGGAACAAGGCAATCAGTGAGATCAACCCGCCGGGTTCTACCATTAAGATCTTCACATCTGCGTCGGCATTTGAGGAAAATCTGATCGATCTGAACAACGACAGCTTTTATTGCAGCGGCTCTTTGAAGGTACAGGATCTGGACATCGGCTGCTCGCTGCGTTCCGGTCACGGCGCACAGACCTTTACCCAGGCGCTGACCAATTCCTGCAACCCGGCGTTTATGGAGATCGGTCTGCGGCTGGGCGTGCAGAAGTTCAGCTATTATCTCCAGGGCTTTGGGCTGACAGAAAAGACCGGCATCGACCTGCCGGGTGAAGTTGCCAGCGTATGCGTACCGGAAGACAAGATGACACAGGTCGATCTGGCATCCGGCGCATTCGGACAGACCAATGAAACCACTGCACTGGAACTGATTACCGCTTATGCGGCAGCCATCAACGGCGGCTATGTGGTACAGCCCTATGTGGTAGACCATATCGTAGACAGCAGCGGCAACACCGTCCTGCAAAATACCACTACTGAAAAGCGGCAGATCATCTCGGAAGAAACTTCGAAAACGGTACGGGAACAGCTGGAGGCAGTAGTTTCCGGCAATCCGTCGCATAACGCCTATATCCAGGGCTACCGCATCGGCGGTAAGTCCGGTACGGCAGAAATCCGTGCCACCCGGGACATCGAAGATGACTATGTGGCATCGTACTGCTGCTTTGCGCCGGCAGATGATCCGGAACTCATTATGCTGATCCAGGCGGACTATCCGAATCCGGAGATCGGCTACTACGGCTCGAAGGTCGTAACGTCTTATGCGCAGGAGATCATGGAGGAGATACTGCCGTATATGGGATTCTATCCGGAATATACCGACGAAGAGGCAAAGGAAATGAATGTTGCTGTTCCGCTGCTCCAGGATGCCACGATCGAAAATGCGCAGGCAACGCTGGAACAGATGGGATTGACCTATGAAGTTGTGGGCAGCGGCTCGACAGTAGTTTCCCAGTCGCCTACCACCGGCACAAGCGTTGCCAAGGGCGGAAAGGTGCTGCTGTATACAGAGCAGACCACCACACGTGACCTGGTCACCGTGCCGAATCTGATCGGCATGACCGCATCCCAGGCAAACGAGACCCTGTCCTATTACGGGCTGAACTATGCGCTGATGGGTGCGTCCGCAAGCAGCGAGGGCGCACTGGTCAAGAGCCAGTCTGTCAGGGAAGGCACACAGCTACAGCGTGGCTCTTCCATCACACTGACCCTGTCCGCCGGAGAGGCGACCGATTAAAGGCAGCGCCGCACAGGTTTTAGGCGGCACTGTCCGGAGTTCATACCTTCACACACAGAAAGGATGAGAGAAATGCAGTTATATGCGCTTTTGGAAAACAATGCGAAAACCAGTCTGCCGGATATGGAGATCACCGGACTGACAGACGATTCCAGAAAGGTACAGCCGGGAATGCTGTTCGCCTGCATCCGTGGAGAACGCTTTGACGGACACACGGCGGCGAAAGACGTGCTGGAACGTGGTGCGGCAGCGGTGCTGGCTGACCACGACCTGGGGCTGGGCGACCGGCAGATCCTGACAGAGGACACCCGTGCGCTCTACGGAAAGCTCTGCGCCGCATGGTTCGGTCATCCGGAGCGGAAGATGCGTTTCATCGGCGTCACCGGAACCAACGGCAAGACCACCATCACCAATCTCATCAAGCACATTCTGACGGAAAACGGACACAAGGTGGGACTGATCGGCACGATCCAGAACGAGATCGGAGACGAGATTATCCACACGGACAATACCACCCCGTTCGTCTATGATCTGATGGCGCTGTATGCCAGAATGGCAGAGGCAGGATGTGATGATGTGGTCATGGAGGTGTCCTCGTTCGGTCTGGTGCAGCAGCGCATCGGCGAGACCCATTTCGCAGCAGCTGCGTTCACCAATCTGACCCAGGATCACCTGGATTATCACGGCACGATGGAAAACTATTACCAGGCAAAGAAACTGCTGTTCCAGCGGTGTGATACTGCCATTATTGATACAGATGACGAATACGGCAAGCGACTGTACGGCGAAGTGACCTGTCCCAGGATCTCTTACGGCAGCAGCAGCCAGGCGGATTTCTATGCAGACGCCATCAAGCTCCGGGCAGACGGCACGAGCTTTTGGCTGTGCTGCGGCGGAAAGTCCTATCCGGTGAACCTGCATCTGACCGGAATGTTCAACGTGTCCAACGCCCTGGCGGCGGTGGCATCCTGCCATGCCGTGGGGCTGTCCATGCGGGAGATCCGCACGGCGCTGGAGACCTGCACCGGTGTCCGGGGACGCTGTGAGGTGATCCCCACCGGCAGAGACTTTACCGTGATCTGCGACTATGCCCACACGCCCGATGCAGTGGAAAACATCCTGCGGAGCGTAAAGGAATACACGAAGGGCAGACTGATCTGTCTGTTCGGCTGCGGCGGCAACCGGGATGCCACAAAGCGTCCGAAGATGGCGAAGGCTGCGGCAAAGTATGCGGACTTTCTGGTCATCACCTCGGATAATCCCAGAGATGAAGAGCCGGAGGCGATCGTTGCCGACATCCTCACCGGACTGGAGGGCAGCGATGTGCCGTATGAGGTGGTGATCGACCGGAAGGATGCCATTCTGCGGAGTATGCAGATGGCACAGCCGGGCGATGTGATCGTTCTCGCCGGAAAGGGTCACGAGGACTATCAGGTATTGAAAAACGGTGTACATATTCATATGGACGAACGGGAGATCGTGCGTGACTGTCTGCCGCTTGTTCCGGAGCGATAAGGAAACTGGGGGAGAATGCGATGAAACCTTGGATGTTGTCAGAATTGAAAGATGTGCTGGGCTGTGATGTGCCGACAGAGGCAGAGATCACCTGCGTCAGCACCGATACCCGTGACCTGCCGCAGGGCTGTCTGTTCGTGGCGCTGCGTGGAGAAAAGTTCGATGCGCACGATTTCGTGAAGCAGGCGATCAAGGCAGGGGCTGTGGCTGCGGTCACGGAAAAGCCCATCGAGGGCTGTCCGTGCCTGGTGGTAAAGCATACCGGCAGAGCGCTGCTGCAAATTGCAAGGTTTTATCGGGAGAAGTTCCACCCCACGTTGGTGGGCATCACCGGCAGTGTGGGAAAGACGACCACCAAGGAGATGATCGCCTGCGTGCTGGAATCCCAGTATGCCACCCTGAAAACCCAGGGAAACTTCAACAACGAGATCGGTCTCCCCAAGACCCTGTTCGGGCTGGAGGACCGCCACGAGGCAGCTGTCATTGAAATGGGAATGTCCCACTTCGGCGAGATCAGCCGCCTTTCCCGGACGGCAGAGCCGTGCATCGGCGTAATCACCAACATCGGCTATTCGCACATTGAAAACCTCAAGACACAGGAGGGCATCCGCCAGGCAAAGCTGGAGATCCAGGACGGCATGGCAGAGGATGCGCCGCTGGTGGTAAACGGCGACGATCCCCTGCTTGCGCCTTTGAAAAAGGAACTGTCCCGTCCGGTCATTACCTACGGAATGCACAGCGATAAGGCAGATGTCCGTGCCGTGGAGATCCAGCGCCAGGCGCAGTCCACCGCCTTTTCCATCCGGACAGAGGACGGAAAGACCTATCCGGTGGAACTGCCTTGTGCCGGGGATCACAATGTGATGAATGCGCTGGCGGCATTCTGTGTGGGACGGCTGGCAGGCATTGCGCCGGAGCAGATCTGCAAGGCGCTGGCACAGTATCACACCGTGGGACTGCGCCAGAATATTTACCGCAGGGGCGCATATACCATTATTGCGGACTGTTACAACGCCAGCCCGGACTCCATGAAGGCGGCGCTGACCGTGCTGCGTGACCTGCCCTGTAAGGGCAGACGGGTCGCTGTGCTGGGCGATATGCTGGAACTGGGCGAGATGTCCCGTCAGCTCCATACGCTGGTAGGCGATATGGCGGCAAACAGCGAGGTGGACGCTCTGTTCTGTTTCGGAAAGGAATCGTTTTATCTGGCACAGCGTGCTGCCATGCAGGAAGTCGCTGTGTATCATACCGAGGATCGCCGGGAACTGTGCCGTGTGATCCGGCAGTATCTCCGTCCGGGTGATGTGATCTTATTCAAGGCGAGCCGAGGGATGCACCTGGAAGATTGTATTGACGTAATTTTTGAGCAGGAGGAGGAAACGGATCATGCCGTTCTGGATTAACATTCTCGTAGGATTGCTGGCGTTTGTCATTGCCGCACTGGGCGGAAAGGCGCTGCTGCCATGGCTGCACAAGCTGAAATTCGGGCAGCCCATCAAGGTCAACTTCGGTCCCAGCTGGCACGCAAACAAGCAGGGAACCCCCACCATGGGCGGCATCCTGTTCATCGTGGGCAGCATCGTGGCGACCGGCGTGGGCTATGTGCTGTACCGTCTGTTCGGCATGACTGACTTCGTCTCCCCGTTCAGCGACCGTGAGGCGCTGCGTGTGCTGAGCTGTCTGCTGTTCTGCCTGCTGTTCGGTGTCATCGGCTTTATCGACGACTTCGCCAAGGTTGCCAAGAAACAGAACGAGGGTCTGAAACCCATGCAGAAGATCGTTTTGCAGGTGGTGGCTGCGGTGCTGTGGCTGGCGGCAATGTACTGGCTGGGCGACCGTGACACCACCATCGGGCTGGGATTCACCTCCTTCGACATCAAGTGGTTCTACTATCCGCTGATGGTGCTGGTCATCCTGTATCTCACCAATGCGGTCAATCTGACCGACGGCGTAGACGGACTCTGCGGCACGGTGACGCTGGTGGCAATGCTCATCTTCACCCTGGTTTGCAGCAAGCTCCAGATGGAGGACTACACGTTGTATACCATGGCGCTGGCAGGCGGCTGTCTGGGCTTTCTGGTGTGGAATCTCCACCCGGCAAAGTGCTTTATGGGTGACACCGGTTCCATGTACCTGGGTGCCTCTGTGGCAGCCATCGGTCTGGCGACCCACCAGCATCTCACCATGATCCTGGTGGCGCTGGTGTATATCCTGGAGGCGCTTTCCGTTATGATCCAGGTGACCTATTTCAAGTATACCAAGAAGAAGTACGGCGAAGGCCGCCGTATCTTCAAGATGACGCCGATCCACCATCACTTCGAGATGAGCGGATTCAGCGAATATAAGATCGTGATTACATTTTCTCTGTTCGGTGCGATCGCCGGACTGTGCGGACTGCTGCTGGTGATCCTATAAGCGGCAGAACCAAAGGAGGTTGCATATGGCAGAACCAAAAGTTGCCGGAACAAAAAAGAAGATGCGGTTCAGCCTTCCGCTGTGGCAGCGCAATGTGCGGTACGGCGAAGTGGATCTGGCGTTCTTTCTCATCGTGATCGCCCTGCTGGTCATGGGCATCGTCATGATGTTTTCCGCCAGCTATGCCTGGGCGATCGCAGAAGGACGTGACGGCACATATTATGCTGTCAGCCAGATCAAAAACGCAGTGGTGGGACTGGTCATCATGTGTGTGCTGTGTCTCATCGACTATCATTTTCTCCAGAAGAAATTCATTGCCGTGTGTGCCTATGTCCTGCCCATCCTGCTGCTGATTATGGTATTTGTGCCGGGCATCGGCGTCACGGACGGCGGTGCGACCCGATGGATCGCCATTGGCAGCTTTAACTTCCAGCCGTCTGAGGTCATGAAGATCGGCATTGTCATTTTCTTTTCCTATGTGATCGAGAAGAACTATGCCAATATGCGGTCGTTCCGCAAGGGACTGCTGCCGCTGCTGTTTGCCATGGCTGTGCCGGCGGCGCTGCTCATCAAGGAACCGCACCTTTCCGCTACTGTTCTGATTGCCATGACCTGCATCATTCTGATCTTCGTGGGCGGCGCAGATATCAAGCAGTTTCTGATCCTGGGCGCTGTGGCGCTGGGTGGGGCGCTGCTCATCGGCTTTTTGATGTCCGGACACTATGAGTATATCGGAAAGCGTATCGCCTCCTGGCGAGACCCGTTCTCCGACAGCCTGGGCGACACCTGGCAGACCTGTCAGTCTCTGATTGCCATTGGCTCGGGCGGACTGTTCGGTCTGGGTCTGGGCGAATCCCGGCAGAAGTATCTGTATCTGCCGGAGACGAAAAACGACTTCGTCTTTTCCATTGTCTGCGAAGAGCTTGGTCTGGTGGGAGCGCTGACTGTGGTGCTGCTTTTTGCGCTGCTGGTCATCCGTGGATTCCACATCGCCATGCACGCCCGTGACAAGTTCGGGATGCTGGTGGCGATCGGTCTGACCTCGCACATCGGCCTGCAGGCATTTTTCAACATTGCAGTTGTCAGCAATCTGATTCCGAATACTGGTATCAGCCTGCCGTTTTTCAGCTACGGCGGTACGGCGCTGATATTACAGCTGGCAGAAATGGGCATCGTTCTGAACATCTCCCGTGTGCGGTATCGTGTGGGTGCAAAAGCACCGGCGGCAAAGCCGGCAGAGGAGACCACGGAACAGCTCCAGGGAGGTAACGCATGAAAGTATTATTGGCAGGCGGCGGCACGGGCGGTCATATCAACCCGGCGCTCGCCATTGCATCCATTATCAAACAGCATGACCCCTCGGCAGAGTTCCTCTTTGTGGGAACGCCGAACGGCATGGAGGCTCGCCTTGTCCCGGCGGCAGGCTATGCCCTGGAGACCATGCACGTTGCCGGATTTCAGCGCAAGCTGAACTGGAAGAACATCAAGCGGAACTGCAGGGCGGCGTATTATCTGGCAACATCCCAGCACCGTGCCAAGCAGATCTTGAAACAGTTCCAGCCGGACATTGCCATCGGCACAGGCGGCTATGTGGCAGGACCGATTCTCCACGCTGCGGCGCATATGGGCATTCCCTGCGCCATTCACGAGCAGAACGCATTCCCCGGCGTTACCAATAAGATGCTGGCAAAGGAAGTCGATCACGTGATGCTCACCGTGGAAAAGGCGCTGGATTATCTCCACCCGGACTGTGCCTATACCGTCACCGGACTCCCGGTGCGTGGCGGCATCGCCGGCATGGACAGAGCCGCAGCCCGGAAAAAGCTGGGCTTTGATGACGGAATGTGCATCCTGTCCTTCGGCGGCAGTCTGGGTGCAGGCTGCATCAATGAGGCAATGGCAAAGGTGATTCCGTGGCACACGGAAAAGGGTATGGCGATCAACCATATCCACGGCTACGGCGGCATGGGAAAGGAATCTTTCCCCAAAGCCATGGCAGATGCCGGCATCCCCATGAAGAGCGACCGGCTGCGCATTACGGAATACATCAATGATATGGATGTGTGTCTGGCGGCAGCAGATCTGGTGATCTGCCGCTCCGGTGCGTCCACGCTGGCAGAGCTGGAGGCAGCCGGAAGAGGTTCTATTCTGATCCCGTCGCCCATCGTGACAGGCAATCACCAGCTGCACAACGCCAATGTGCTGGGAGATGCCGGCGCTGCTATCGTCATTGAGCAGAAGGATGCGTCCCCGGAGCGGATCATCCAGGAGATCGAAAAGCTGTACCAGGACCGCAGCCGTCTCACGGAGATGGGGCAGAACGCCAAGGCGCTGGAGATCTCCGACACGGATGAGCGTATCTGGAATGTGGTCTCTGCGCTGTATCAAAAGACAAAATAAACCCGGTTTCACCAATTTTGCCGAAACCGCATACACTGAAATAAAAAGAGGTGATGCGGATTGCAAAAACTGGTGATCGAAGGTGGCATACCGCTGGAGGGTGAGATCTTTCTGCACGGGGCGAAAAACAGCGCCCTGCCGATTCTGGCGGGGACGCTGCTCTGTGACGGCGAGACGACTTTGGAAAATTGCCCCAGGCTGACGGATGTATTTGCCGCCTGCCGAATTCTGACCCATCTGGGCTGCCGCTGTATGATACAGGAACACACGGTGACGGTGCAGGTCAGAGATCTGCGCTCGGATACCATTCCGGAGGCGCTGATGCAGGAGATGCGCTCGTCCATCATTTTTCTGGGCGCTGTGCTGGGGCGTTCCGGCAGCTGCCACCTGTCCTATCCCGGCGGCTGTGAGCTGGGGCCCCGGCCCATCGACCTCCACCTGGGGGCCATCCGGGGCCTGGGTGGCCGCATCACCGAGGACGGCGCCGGCCTGCGGGCTGAGGGAGCCCTGCGGGGGGCGGACCTCGTGCTCTCCCTGCCCAGCGGGGGGGCCACGGAGAACGCCATGCTGGCGGCGGTGTGCGCCGCCGGCACCACCACCATCACCAACGCCGCCCGGGAGCCGGAGATCGTGGATCTCCAGGGCTTTCTGCGGGCTATAGGGGCGAAGGTGCACGGGGCGGGCAGCTCGGTGATCACGGTGGAGGGCGGCGTCCCCCTCCACGGCGGCAGCTATGCCGTCATGGGCGACCGCATCGTAGCGG
>OGPW01001575.1_pt1 | contig 15054 bp, 13 predicted proteins | sample 1553061 | NCBI WGS metagenome assembly OGPW01 (sample SAMEA2580292, study PRJEB22360) | human gut metagenome | biome: human gut; feature: human-associated habitat; material: faeces | place: Denmark | collected 2008/2010
GTCTTTCGGATAGTTTAGCGTTTATTGGGGGAATATGCTTGATTCTTACTTTTTATACAACCTCCCGGAAGAAGAACTGATTCTTTTTTACGTAGGAAAATAGAAATATCCGGAATACAGGAATAAGGAAAAGGTGGAAAAAGAGGGAAATAGGCTGTTTTGTACGCAGAGTACCCTTGTATTGTACGCTTTCGGTCACAAGAAAACTCTCTCATAGCCTATTTTTGTAACGAAATCTAATAGTAAAGAAAATAATTATGAATAGAATTTGGTTTATATTTGTTACAAGCTTGTTGTTTCTGGTACTTCCTGTTTCTTCTATCAGAGCGCAACAGTGGCAAACACAAGATTTGATTTTACAGTGGGGAAGTACGGATGTGCGTTATGCCCGTGAAGAAGTTCCGGCATTAGAGAAAAGACGGCAATGGAAAACCAGCGCATGGAAAGGGGAACGTGTCAACGCGCAAGCAGTGCTGTGGACACGGAAAACTTTGAAGAATGTCCGTATGGCTGTTAGTGATTTGAAATGTGGGAAGAATGTGATTCCCGCGTCGGCGGCTACCGCCGGTTTTGTAGGTTATGTCTGGACAGACGAATTGAATAAAGATCGCAAGAGTGGTTGCAGTGACCGTCCCGACAAGGCGGCTTGGGATTCTTCTCTTGTTGCGGATGTACTTGAGGTACGTAAATCACTGGATATTGAGGCGCATTGCACGCAACCTCTGTGGGTAAATATCTGGATCCCGCAAGATATTCCCGGTGGAGTGTATAAAGGAACATTGATTGTCTCCGGAGACGATTTCGCAGATCGAAGTCTTCCAATGGAAATTAATGTGCAAAAAAGAACATTACCTGCTCCCGACCAATGGGCTTTTCACCTCGATCTGTGGCAAAACCCGTATGCCGTGGCACGCTATTATCAGGTTCCTTTGTGGAGCCGGCAACATTTTGAAATCATGGAGCCCCTGATGCGGCAATTGGCAAATGCGGGACAGAAAGTAATCACGGCCTCGGTGATGCATCATCCCTGGGCGGGACAGACAGAAGACCCTTTTGACAGTATGGTGTTCCGTATGAAGAAGATTGACGGAAGTTGGGTATACGATTATACTGTATTCGACCGTTGGGTGGAGTTTATGATGAGTCTGGGCATTGATCGTCAGATTAATTGCTATACGCTGGTGCCCTGGGCATTGAAGTTCGACTATTACGATCAGGCTACTAATCGTGTCCGCTTTGTAGAAGCCAAACCCGGCGAAGCCGCTTATGAGGACTATTGGTTCAGTTTCCTGAAAGACTTTGCCCGGCATTTGCGTCAGAAAGGTTGGTTCGGGAAAACCACTATTGCTATGGACGAATGGGAGAAAAGTATGATGCAGAAAGCATTTGATTTGATATTTCGTGCTGATGCGGCATATAAAGTTTCCGGGGCTGGAGACTATTATCCGGAGATAGAACCGAAGATGTATGACCTCTGTCTGGCATACGGGCACACGTTGCCGGATTCGGTTAGAGAAGAACGGCGGCGGAGCGGAAAGCTTTCTACTGTATATACCTGCTGCATAGAGGCCTATCCCAATACTTTTACTTTTTCGGAACCTGCTGAAGCGAGTTGGCTGATATGGCATGCCGTTGCCGGAGGATATGATGGCTATTTGAGATGGGCGTACAATAGCTGGACGAAAGACCCGCTGCATGACTCCCGTTTCCGTTCTTGGGCGGCAGGAGACTGTTATCTGGTATATCCCGGAAGTAGCAGTATCCGGTGGGAGCACCTGGTGGAAGGCATTCAGGATGCGGAGAAAATCAGGATACTCCGTAAAGAGTTCTCGGAAAGCGGTAAGTCGGTTGAGCTGAGAAAGTTGAATCAGCTGGTATCCAGTTTCATGCCTGAGAAGCTGAATGGGAAAAACGCATCACAAATGGTTCGTAATGGCAGAGATTTACTTAATTCTTTTTAAAATAGCTTGATTGAAAATGAGGATGGATGTGAAGTATATATTGTTTATGGCTACTTTATGGGTGGGGGTGTTTACTTCCTGTACAAGTAACGAGGAAGAGAGTAAGTTGCCTCAACCTTGCCAGGGACTTAACCTGTCCGAACTTCCTCAGCGTTGGGATGAAGGGATTCCTTTAGGTAACGGCCTGACAGGAGGACTGCTTTGGCAGAAAGACGGTAAACTCCGATTGGCTATTGACCGTGCTGACCTGTGGGACTTGCGTCCGGTGGAGTCGTTCCAATCTCCCGACCATACCTATCGGTTTGTTTGTGACCAGGTGATCCGTAAAAAGGATATACGGCCTGTTTACGCATTGATTGACGACCGGACGGCGAATGATCCTGCTCCTACCAAGATTCCTGCCGGAGCTTTGGAGTTTGATATTCATCCATTGGGTAAAGTGAAGAAAGTTACTTTGGATGTGGCAACCGCTGTATGTACGATTCTTTGGGAGAATGGCGCACTGGCTCGTTTCTTTACTCCTGCCGGGGGAAATGGCGGGTGTTTCCGTTTTGAAAATCTGCCGGACACTCTTTCGCCTGAATTATCGGCTCCGCCTTATCAGAGACGTATCACGGATTCCGATCATCAGCCCGGAGTCAATGACCTGTCTACACTTGGCTATCAGCCGGGTACTATTACTTTTCCTGCTCCCGGCAAGTTGCTCTATCGGCAACAGGCATGGGGAGATGTCTCTTATGAGATTGGCGTACAATGGAAACAGCCACATCCGGGAGTGCTGGAAGGTGGGTATTATGTGACTTCTAAGGGTACCTGGTATTCGGAAAATGATACGGTGAAACGCCCGGATATCAGTTTTGACGAAGCGCTGGCTTCTCATCGGAACTGGTGGAAACACTATTGGAAACAGTCATCTGTTACTCTGCCCGATACGTTGCTGGAAAGGCAATGGTATCTGGAAATGTATAAGTTTGGCGCAGCTTCCCGGAGGGGAGCACCTCCTATCTGCCTGCAAGCAATCTGGACGGCGGACAACGGACAAACTCCACCGTGGAGGGGAGATTTCCATAGCGACCTGAATACACAGTTGAGCTATTGGCCGGGATATACGGCCAATCATCTGGAGGAGTCTGCCGTATTTACGGATTGGTTGTGGAAGATCAAGGAAAATTCGGAGCAGTTCACCCACCGTTTTTTTCAGGTGGAGGGATTGAATGTGCCGTGTATTGCTACTCTGACGGGGCAACCTATCGGCGGTTGGAGTCCTTATTCGCATTCACCGACTGCGGCCGGCTGGTTGTCTTATCATTTTTATCAGCAATGGAAATACAGCATGGACTCCCGGTTCCTGAAAGAGCGTGCTTATCCTTGGGTGAAAGAAGTAGCACGTTTCTTTGAGAATATTTCGGTGTACGGCGAACAGGGAAAACGGAAATTGCCATTGTCCTCTTCTCCTGAAATTAATGATAACCGGATAGATGCCTGGTTTACAAATACTACTAATTATGATCTGGCTAATATCCGTATAACTTATACGATTGCCGGAGAAATGGCGGAGGCTTTGGGACTGACGGAGGAAGCTGCTCACTATGCCCGGTTGCTTCATGAATGGCCGGAAGAAGCGGTAGATGAGAGTGGGCTGCTGATAGCTCCCGGAAAGCCGATGAATGAATCTCACCGTCATTTTTCGCATCTGTTGTCGTTTCATCCTTTCGGACTTATTGATGTCAGCCAGGGGATTAAAGCGACAAACCTGATCTTGCGTTCCATTAAGAATGTGGAAGATCTGGGTCCCGATTACTGGACGGGGTATACCTATGCCTGGCTGGCGAATATGAAAGCTCGTGTGGCGGACGGTAACGGAGCTTTAAGGAATCTGCATATCTTTATGAATGCTTTCTGTTCGCCCAACAGTTTCCATTTGAACGGCGACCAGACCCGTAGCGGGTATTCGCAATATACATATCGTCCGTTTACGCTGGAAGGAAATTTTGCCTGTGCCGCCGCTATACAGGAAATGTTGCTCCAAAGTCATACGGGAGTGATTAAAGTATTTCCTGCTCTGCCTACTTCATGGAAGGAGGTCTCTTTCCGGAACCTGCGGGCGGTTGGTGCTTTTCTTGTTTCGGCTTCATATAGCAATGGAAAGGTGGTTTCTATTACTGTTACTTCGGAAAAAGGCGGGCGGATGAGGCTTGATAATCCTTTTACCGGTGAAATCACGGAGAAGATGATGAAACCGGGAGAAACTGTGATAGTTGAAAATTAAATTAATATGAATGATGAATAGATACACGATCAAAAAAAGAAGGATAATCACCTCCTTAAATAGGATGAGGTTCTTGTCAGGAGTTTGTCTGGCTTTATTAGTTACAGTTGTTAAGGCACAGTCTCTTCCTTACCAACAGGCAGGATTGCCGGTTTCGCAACGAGTGGACGATTTGCTCGAACGTATGACGTTGGAAGAGAAGATTGCACAGATACGTCATCTGCATTCGTGGGATATTTTTAACGGGCAGGTGCTGGATAAAGAAAAACTGACTTCTATTGTCGGCAATGTAGGAGCCGGATTTGTGGAAGGTTTCCCTCTGACGGGCGAGAATTGCCGGAGTAGTATGCGGGAAATACAGAAGTATATGCTTACTCAAACTCGGTTAGGTATTCCGGCTTTCACTGTGGCCGAATCTCTGCATGGTTCTGCACATGAAGGCTCTACCATTTTCCCGCAAAATATAGCACTTGGCAGTACGTTCAATCCGGAACTCGCCTATCGGCGGGCTTGTATGACTGCCGGTGATTTGCATGCACAGGGGATGCGTCAGGTATTAGCTCCATGCATCGATGTTGTGCGTGATCTGCGTTGGGGAAGGGTTGAAGAATCTTATGGGGAGGACCCCTATCTCTGTGGTATTTTTGCCCGTTCGGAGGTGAAAGGTTATCTTGATAGCGGTATTTCTCCCATGTTGAAGCATTATGGTCCGCACGGAAACCCATTAGGAGGATTAAACCTTGCGTCGGTAGATTGTGGAGTGTACGATCTGCACGCTGTTTATCTGAAACCCTTTGAAATGGTGTTACGGCATTTACCTGTTTATGCTGTCATGTCTACTTATAATTCATGGAACCGGGTGCCTAACTCTGCTTCCCGGTATTTATTAACTGATATATTAAGAAACCGTTGGGGATTCAAAGGATATGTGTATTCGGATTGGGGAGCTATTGAAATGCTGGAGAATTTTCATCATACCGCAGCTAATAAGGCGGAAGCCGCTACGCAGGCGCTTACTGCCGGACTCGATGTAGAGGCTTCCAGTGAGTGTTATCCTGAATTGTCCCGATTGGTAAAGGAGGGGAAACTGGAGGAGGCTTATATAGATACGGCTGTTCGTCGTGTGTTGACTGCAAAATTTGAATGTGGTCTTTTTGAAGACCCGTACGGAGAGAAGTATGCGGCTTCCGGTGAGATGCATTCTCCTCGGAGTGTGGAACTTTCCCGTCGGATAGCGGAAGAATCTATCGTACTGTTGAAGAATGAAAATAACCTACTGCCACTGGATATGAATAAGCTGACTTCTATTGCTGTCTTAGGTCCTAATGCAGACCAGGTGCAGTTTGGTGACTATACATGGAGCAGGGATAACAAGGACGGGGTCACCCCGTTACAAGGAATTAAGGCACTGGCGGGAGAAAAGATTAAAGTAAACTATGCTCTTGGATGTAGTATGATGTCCCGTGACACAACAGGTATTGGGGAGGCGGTGGAAGCTGCTTTGAAAAGTGATGTTGCCGTCATTTTCTGCGGGAGTTCCAGCGCTTCATTGGCTCGTGATTATAGTCGTACGAACTGCGGAGAAGGATTTGATTTAAGTGATTTAAGTCTGACAGGTGCACAAGGTGATCTGATTCGGGCTGTTTATGCGACCGGCAAGCCGGTGATAGTGGTGTTGGTCAGCGGCAAGCCTTTTGCGATCTCTTGGGAGAAAGAACATATTCCTGCAATTATAGCACAATGGTATGGAGGTGAACAGGAAGGATATGCCATTGCCGATGTACTTTTCGGAAAGGTGAACCCTTCGGGACATCTCACTTATTCTTTCCCACAGAGTGCAGGACATTTACCGGTGTATTACAATCATCTGCCTTCTGATAAGGGCTTTTATAAACGTCCCGGCAGCTACAGACAATCCGGACGCGACTATGTCTTTTCGTCTCCCGAACCGCTATGGGCATTCGGACATGGATTGAGTTATACGACTTTCTCTTTTGATAAAATGAGATGTGATAAGAATGGGTATGTCCTGGGGGATACGATAGAAGTGAAAGTACAAATACGTAATACCGGACTGAGAATGGGTAAAGAGGTCGTACAGCTTTATATCCGCGATCTGGTAAGTTCTGTCGTGACTCCGGTGAAACAGTTGAAGGCATTTGTGAAGCCGGAGTTAAAACCGGGGGAGCAAAAAGAAGTGACACTGCAAGTTCCTGTATCGGAATTATGCCTGATTGATAACGAAGGAAATCCTTTCCTCGAATCAGGAGAATTTGAAATTCAGGTGGGTAATTCTTCTGATTGCATTTTACAAAAGCAAATAATAAAGGTAGGAGATATTTCTGTTTCCGCTGCATCTATGGCGAGTAGGGAACAGGATAAGGGTAAGATTGGAAAAGGTAAAAAGATAACAGTGCGTGGGGTGGTCAGAGACGTACAGGCTACTCCCATAGAAGGAGTCCGTATTTATTCGGTAGGAAATGAGAAAGAATTGGCAGTGACTAATAAGAAAGGGGAATATGTGCTGAAGCAAGTTGCGGCAGATGATGTGCTGATTTTCTCCAAAGAAGGTCATGTGTCGAGAAGAATGCTAGTGGAAGGACATCCGGTTTTGAATGTCCGGTTATAGGTGCACTGTTCAAAGCATATTCAGGATAATTTATGAGATTTGTTAATGAAGGCTGCCTTTATTTTGCTGTCAATGGACTAAAAGGCTATCTTTGTTTTTATTTAATAGATTAATATTTGATAAATATGAAGATGTGTAGTGAAGTCTTTCAGTTTGAAAAGGAACTGAAGTGGGAGAACCCGGGTCCGGGAATCCGTCGTCAGATAATGGGTTATGACGAACAGTTGATGATGGTAAAAGTGCAGTTTGAAAAAGGAGCTGTCGGTACAATGCACGAACATCATCACAGTCAGGCTACTTATGTGGTAAGTGGAAAGTTCGAATTAACGATTGGCGAACAGAAAGAAATACTATCGGCAGGAGATGGCTATTATGTGGCTCCTAATAAACCTCATGGCTGTGTTTGTCTCGAAGCAGGCGTGCTGATTGACACATTTACTCCGATGCGGGCAGATTTTCTGTAAGACAGATGTGGTATGAAATTACCACATCTGTGGTATTTCGCCTGAACAGAATCCGCGCTATCTTTGTCATATATTAAAACGTATGAATTTAAAACGGATATATATGGAGAAGATAGCAAGAAAATTGACGGACCTGGTTGGTAACACTCCGTTGTTGGAACTTAGTAATTATAATAAGAGTAAGAATTTGAAAGCTCGCCTGGTAGTGAAGCTTGAATATTTTAATCCGGCAGGAAGTGTTAAGGACAGAATCGCAAAAGCGATGATTGAAGATGCAGAAAAGAAAGGAATTTTAAAAGAAGGTTCCGTAATCATTGAGCCAACTTCTGGAAATACCGGAATCGGTCTGGCATCTATCGCAGCAGCTAAGGGATACAGAATTATCCTGACAATGCCTGAGACTATGAGTGTTGAAAGAAGAAATATCCTGAAAGCATACGGAGCAGAGATTGTGCTGACAGAAGGGGCAAAAGGAATGAAAGGTGCCATCGCAAAAGCAGATGAACTTGCAAAAGAAATTCCGAACAGTTTTATTCCGGGACAGTTTGTGAACCCGGCAAACCCAGCAACACACAGAGCAACAACAGGACCGGAGATCTGGAATGATACAGACGGAGATGTGGATATCTTTATTGCAGGAGTTGGTACAGGTGGAACACTGACTGGAGTTGGAGAGTATCTGAAAGAAAAGAAACCAGATGTTAAAATTGTAGCACTTGAGCCTGCAACATCACCGGTACTTTCAGAAGGTAAGAGCGGAGCACACAAGATTCAGGGAATTGGAGCAGGATTCGTTCCAGATGTACTGAATACAAAAGTATATGATGAGATAATTACAGTTGAGAATGACGATGCATTTGCTACAGGAAAACTTCTTGCAAAACACGAAGGAGTTCTGGTAGGTATTTCATCAGGAGCAGCTCTCTGGGCAGCAATTGATTATGCAAAACGTCCGGAAAATAAAGGTAAAACTATTGTAGCATTACTTCCGGATAACGGAGACAGATATTATTCAACCCCTCTGTTCGCTGAGTAAGATTAAAAAAGAGAGTGAATAGATATTGACGTAGGACAGCGGGCAAAAGCCGGCTGTCTGATACGTTAAACTAGAGGAGAGAAGATTATGAAACTTTCGATGAAGAGCAGATATGGCCTGCGGGCATTAATTGATCTTTCAGTAAATTCTAAAAATGAGCAGGTAGCATTGGGGGGCATAGCGGAGAGAAATAATATCTCTCCACAGTATCTGGAACAGGTATTTGCGAGCCTTAGAAAAGCAGGAATTGTCAAGAGTATAAAAGGATCCCAGGGCGGATACTTTTTAAATAAACCCGCAGAACAGATTACAATTTCAGAGGTGATCGAAGCCCTGGAAGGTGATTATAGAATCGAGGCTGAAGATGTGCCGGAAGACTGTGACTATAAAGCAGCACCGGAGGCAATACAAAAACTGGTCATAGACAAGGTGAATTACGAACTGGAGAAGATATTGACAGGCATTACACTTTATGATCTGGAAAAAGAGTACCAGACATATGTAGACTATGGACAGGATATGTATTATATCTAAAGATTGAAATTTGTTTCTTATGCAACAGATTAGTTTTTTATTCATGGTGGATGCGAAAGGTATCCGTCAGTTTTTCTAAAGGAGACAGGCATGAAAAATCCATTACATTATCAGTTTTCAGAATATGACTGCGGACCGACATCTATGCAGAATGCCATCAGTTTTTTATTCGAACGAGAGGAAATTCCACCGGAAGTCTTGCGCAACATTATGCTATATTGTCTGGACTGCTATAGCAGTGAAGGAGTTCCCGGAAAAAGTGGAACGTCCTGCGCTGCCATGATGTTTCTGTCGAACTGGCTGAACAGCATGGGGGATCTTGGGATTCTCCCTGTAAAAAGCCGTTATCTGTCCGGAAAAGAAGTGTATCTTGGAAATGAAAGCTATGTTAATGACGCTCTCAGAAGAGGGGGCGCTGTTGTGCTGCGTCTGTTTTCTGATGAGTGGCACTATGTTCTTCTTACAGGCGAAGAGGGGGAACATGTCTACATGTTTGATCCGTATTATGACCAGGAAGGATATGGTCTTGATGACATACAGATTGTCGAAAATTGTCCGACGCGCTATAATCGCATTGTGCCGTGGAAATATTTTAATAAAATTGCGTTAAATGTCTATTCTCTGGGGCCTTATCAGGGGCGGGAGGCAATCATCCTTTTTAATAAGAACACAGAGCTTACGTCTGAGAAAACCATCGAATATTTTATTTAAAAGTGCTATTGACAAATCATAGCATTCTGGCTATGATAATAGCACTCGTCTAAGAAATTCTAATTTTCAGTAACACATCATGGGGTGTATCCCCAACGAAGGGAATTTATTTCTTCCCAGATTTCCAAAACGAGAAAACAGGTGAAGGGAGGTCTTTTTTGTAACCCATAAACAACAGATTCATTGATCATTAAGAGGAGAATTGCATATGGAGAAAAAAGGAGTTTGTTTTGCCCGTAAGTTCATTTTGGCAGTAGGGGTGTTCTTTTTGTTACTCATTTTGCCGGCAGTGAATGCAGAAGCAAAGGAAGTATCCCTTGTAAAAGGGGATGCAATCAGGTATATGGGATATTCGACCCATTATTATTACGTGGATGGTAATCTGGCATTTTGTCTGGAGCCAGATATGAAATCACCGGGGAATGGTGCATATAGCGCATCAGAATTGGATCCGAAGTCACATCTTAGTAAAGCAATGTATTACATGTACGGTGGACCGGGGTATGAGCAATATATCAAAAGTTCACTGACCGGAGGCTGGGGTGAAGATGCCAATGCTTATTGTCTGACCCATTGTGTATTATCATACATTTATGACGGCTGTGATCAGAACAGTGCAGCGTTTAAGGGCCTGAATGCAGACATTGCCAGTGCGGTAGTCATGTATGCGGATTATGTAAAAAATCTTCCGGATATACCAGATGCAGAGCTGGCATTTTCTGAAAATGGGCTGACGGCCTATTATGACCGGGAACAGAAATGTCAGAGGACCCAAAGTATTCGTCTTGTAGGGGATACGGCAAATAGTATCACCGTTCCGCTTCCTGATGGAGTCATGCTTGTTAATGAGACGAGAGGCACGAGTGGAAGTGGAAATGTCAAAGTATCGGGAGGAGACACATTTTACTTAAGGGCAGATGTTGCATATGGAAATGGAACGACTTGGAGCAGTGGTGAAATCAGGGGAGAAATTGCAAAATCATGGAAAATTCTTTTGGTCAAGACCGGAAATGGAAGTCAGGATATTGGGACAGCTTCTATGCAGCAGATTATATCATCACCAATCGAATTGCAGGTAAAATGGCTGGATAAGCCGGAGCTTCAGGTAGAAAAAAATGCAGATAAGTCCGGTAAAACTTATAAATTAGGGGATATTATTACATACACGCTGGATGTGACTCAGCAGATTGAAAAAGCCATTGCAAAAAATGTGGTGATCACGGATACGATTCTTACAGAAGGAGTAAAACTTCAGAAAAATTCAGTGATATTGTTAAATGAAAACGGTGAGAAAATTCCTGACGCAAAGATTACAGTGCAGGGGAATTCTTACACAATTCATGCAGGGGAATTCCTGGAGGGACCGGAAAGCGGTCAGAAGTACACGGTAGAATATCAGGTTGCAATTACTGACGAGAGCGTAATTGGAAAAGAGATTGAAAATGAAGTAGTTGTGTGTTCTGAAAATGCAGAAGAAGTTAAAGACAGAGAGACTGTGAAAGTAGAAGAAGAACCAAAACCTGAGCCGGGAGAGCCGAAAGTGGAAGAACCGACACCGGAGGAGCCGAAAGTGGAGGAGCCGAAAGTGGAAGAACCGAAAGTAGAAGAACCGCAGATACCTGTTACACCGGCAGTTACATCGGCGAAATCATTAAAAGCATCAACTGTGAAAACGGGAGATGTAGCAAATATAACAGGAATTATCCTAATACTGATTCTTTCTTGCACCGTGATTGTGCTGTGTGGTACAATGAACGCATGGCGAAAAGCTAAGAAACATCATAAAAAGCACTAATGGAAAGAACAGGAGGTTGTCGTGATGGGAATGACAATGACGCAGAAAATATTAGCTGCGCATGCTGGACTGGATCATGTAGAAGCCGGACAGTTAATAGAAGCAAAATTAGACGTAGTAATGGCAAATGATATTACAGGACCGATGGCACTGCCGATTTTAAAGCAGATGTCCGACACTGTATTCGATAAGAATAAAGTAGTATTTGTACCAGATCATTTTACACCGAACAAAGATATCAAATCCGCAGAGAATTCAAAAGCAATCCGTGAGTTTGCAAAAGCACAGGGACTGCACTGGTATTTTGAACAGGGAAAATCCGGAGTAGAGCATGCAATCCTTCCGGAGGCAGGAGTTGTTGCAGCCGGCGAACTGATTATCGGAGCAGACTCACATACCTGTACATATGGAGCACTTGGAGCATTTTCAACAGGTGTGGGTACAACAGATATCGCAACAGGAATGGCTATGGGAGAGCTGTGGTTCAAAGTGCCGGCTGCAATCAAATTCGTATTAACTGGAAAACCGGGCAAGTATGTAAGTGGTAAAGATATTATCATTCACATCATTGGAAAGATTGGTGTAGACGGTGCCCTTTACAAATCTATGGAATTTACCGGAGACGGAATTGCCAATCTGTCTATGGACGATCGTTTTACAATGGCGAACATGGCAATCGAGGCAGGCGCAAAGAACGGAATCTTCCCGGTAGACGACAAGACAATCCAGTATCTGAATGAGCATACAAAGAAAGAATATACAGTCTATGAAGCCGATGAGGACGCTGAATATGAGCAGGTCGTTGAGATTGATCTTGCAGAAGTCCGTCCAACTGTTGCATTCCCACATCTTCCTGGAAACGCAAAAACGATCGATGAGATCGAGGCTATGGAGCCGATCAAGATCGATCAGGTTGTTATTGGATCCTGTACGAATGGACGTATGGAAGATATGAGAAAGGCAGCAGCAATTCTCAAAGGTCATAAAGTACACGAAGATGTACGTGTTATGGTAATTCCGGCTACTCAGAAGATTTACAAACAGTGTATCCACGAAGGACTGATGGATATTTTCGTAGATGCAGGATGTGCAGTGAATACACCGAGCTGCGGACCATGTATGGGTGGACATATGGGTGTTATGGCAGCAGGAGAAAAGTGTGTATCGACAACGAACCGTAACTTTGTAGGAAGAATGGGACATGTAGATTCCCTGATTTATCTTGCATCACCGGAAGTAGCAGCAGCAAGTGCAATTGCAGGATGCATCGCAAATCCTGAGAAAGTGGAGGTCGTTGAATAATGAAAGCAAAAGGACATGTATTTAAATATGGAGACAACGTAGATACAGACGTAATCATTCCGGCAAGATACCTGAATTCTTTTGATGCACAGGAACTTGCAAGCCATGCAATGGCAGATATTGATCCGGAATTTGTAAATAAGGTACAGCCGGGAGATCTGATCGTGGCAAATAAGAACTTTGGATGTGGATCCTCCAGAGAGCATGCGCCACTGTGTCTGAAGACTGCAGGAGTAAGCTGTGTTATAGCAGAGACATTTGCCAGAATCTTCTATAGAAATGCAATCAATATCGGACTTCCGGTCATTGTCTGTAAGGAGCTTCCGGATGAGGTGAAGACAGGTGATACAATGGAACTTCGCATGTCTGACGGAACAGCTGAGGCGAATGGAAAGACTTATTCCTGTACAAAGCTGCCGGCGTATATGCAGAATATTCTGAATCAGGGTGGACTGATCGCTTCACTGAATAAGGAGGACTAGAACTATGGGAATGACAATCGCAGAGAAGATCATCGCTGCTGCAGCCGGTGTGGACAGCGTAAAACCGGGAGATATCCATACAGTAACATTGGACAGAATGATGAGTAATGATGGAACGACGCATCTTACTGTGGATATGTATAATAACAAATTAAAGAATCCTCGTATTGCAGATCCGAAGAAACTGGTATTCATTGTGGATCATAATGTGCCATCAGACAGTCCGAAGACAGCGGCATCTCAGAAGAAAATGAGAGATTTTGCAAAAGAGAACGGGATTGACTTCTGGGAAGGAAAGGGTGTCTGCCATCAGGTTATGATGGAGAACTATGTCCGTCCGGGAGAACTGATCTTCGGAGCTGACAGCCATACTTGTTCCTACGGAGCACTCGGAGCGTTCGGTACAGGTGTCGGATGTACAGACTTCCTTTATGGAATGGTGACAGGACAGTCCTGGGTACTCGTTCCAGAATCAGTGAAATTCAATCTGATCGGAGAACTTCCGGAAGGTGTTTATGCAAGAGACCTGATCCTGACGATTATCGGCCAGGTTGGTGCGAACGGATGTAACTATCAGGTGATGGAGTTCACAGGAGAAGGAGCAAAGACACTGAGCATCAGTGATCGTATCGCACTTTGCAACATGGCAGTAGAAGCCGGAGCCAAGACGGGTATCTTCGAGGCAGATGAAAAAGCAATGGAATACCTGAAAGAGCATGGCCGTGAGCCGAAAGCTGTATTTCACAGTGATCCGGATGCGCATTATATCAGAGAGTATACAATCGATCTTTCTAAAGTGGAACCGGTCGTGGCAAAACCTGATTTTGTAGATAATTTAAGTCCGGCAAAGGAAGTGCGTGGAATTAAGATTGATGAAGCGTTTTTAGGTTCCTGTAATAATGGACGTATTGAAGATCTTCGTGTCGGAGCAGAAGTTATTAAAGGAAAGAAAGTTGCAGATAAGGTCCGTTTCCTTGTTGTTCCGGCAAGCCAGACAATTTACCGCCAGGCTCTTAAGGAAGGACTTCTTGACATTTTCATGGAGGCAGGTGCAATTGTAATGAATCCGAATTGCAGCGTCTGCTGGGGAAGCTGCCAGGGAGTTATCGGTGAAAATGAAGTTCTGATCAGTACAGGAACACGTAATTTCAAAGGTCGTGCAGGACACCCAAGTTCAAAAGTATATCTTGGATCCGCAGCAACAGTTACAGCATCAGCAATTAAGGGTGAGATCGCACTTGCATCTGATCTGTAAGGTGATGGGAACAAGAGATAATTTACACAGAGAAGAACTTATATATTTTGAGGTGAACTATGGATAAATTTACAGGAAAGGTGTGGGTACTCGGAGATGATATCGATACTGATATCATCATCCCGACAGAGTATCTTGCACTGAAAACAATTGACGATATGAAACAGTATGGATTCAGTCCGCTTCGTCCGGAGTTGGCAGGACAGATCCAGAAAGGTGATATCATCGTTGCAGGAAAGAACTTTGGATGTGGATCTTCCAGAGAGCAGGCACCGGAGATCATCAAAGCACTTGGAATCCAGTGTGTGATCGCAAAATCATTTGCAAGAATCTTTTTCCGCAATTCAATCAACAATGGTCTGCTTTTGATCGAGCAGCCGGATCTGTATGATGATATGAAAGAAGGCGACACAATTGATGTCGTGATGAATCAGCATGTAGACTATAATGGCAAAGAATATCCGATCGCTTCTCTGCCGGAGAATCTGATGAGCATCATTCAGGCAGGCGGACTTGTAAAAGCTATGCGCAAGCTGAATGGACTTGAGGATTGAGCAGAAAGGAGAGCATGATGGGCGAGACGATTATTGAAAAGATTATCAGACATAATACAGGA
>OGPW01001577.1_pt1 | contig 15005 bp, 17 predicted proteins | sample 1553061 | NCBI WGS metagenome assembly OGPW01 (sample SAMEA2580292, study PRJEB22360) | human gut metagenome | biome: human gut; feature: human-associated habitat; material: faeces | place: Denmark | collected 2008/2010
GATGCCTGTTGCGCTGATCCTTATAAACGGACGATCCGTAGCCGAAGAGTTCGGCGAAATGGAATTTACCCCTAAAGGAGTGAGCGGTCCCGTTGTCCTGCGCCTGAGCCGCCGGGCCGTCGATGCCCTGATCGACGGGGAACGGGTGGAGTTTTCGCTCGACCTGAAGCCTGCACTCAGCCCAGAACAGCTGACCGGCCGCCTTGTCCGCGAAACGGCCGCTCTTCCCCCCAAAGCCGCAGCCCGTTCGCTGGCGGCAAAACTGGTGCCGTCGGTTTTGATCAGCGAATGGCTCAAACGGGCTGGCATCCACCCCGAAGAGTACGCGGCCGCGCTCACTCCAATCCAGCAAAAAGCCCTGATCGGAGCACTGAAAAAGTGGACGATCGGCATCGCGGACTATGCTCCGTTCACCGAAGCGATCGTCACGGCGGGTGGCGTCTCCGTCGACGAGATCGATCCGTCCACGATGCAATCAAAATTGGTAAAAGGACTTTACTTCGCCGGCGAAGTACTCGATATCGATGCAGACACCGGCGGTTATAACCTTCAAATCGCCTATTCGACCGGACATCTGGCCGGAGAGTTGAAACCTTAACCCGCATGAAAATCATTTCGCGCATCAAACGTCAATTGTTCCGGGGGTATTTCCGCATCGGGGCGGTGATTCATGTGCGTCACTGGCGGGGACACGGCATCCATTCGCCGTTCATGTACGGGATCGTGCGCAACGTATTTATGAAAAGCAGGATTACCGGACGCGACCGGACACTGTATAACGCACTGATCCGGCACCGGATCGGACGAAAAAACGGGATCCTGCTGCAAAACCTCTACACACATTGCAAGATGGAGCGGTTTGTGCTGGTCGGAGCCATGGATGTACCGCTGCCGCCCGGGCCCGTTTTTTGCATCCTGCTGCCGAACACGCCGACCGAAACATTGGGTTTTATGGCCCGCAAAATTTTGGCGCAGTCGGGCTGCCTGGTAGTACTCGCACCGCACCGCTCGTCGCGCAGATGGAAAGTCGCACAGCAGATCCGGCAACATTACCGCTGCGTCAGCGTGGACCGGAGGGTCATGATGCTGTATTTTGCCGATCCGAAACTGCAACCGCAACACTACCGGATATAAAGCTGCCGCCCGGGCAAACAGCATGACGACACATAAAAACTTTCGGATATGAAAATCTATACCAGAACCGGAGACAAAGGGACCACCTCGCTGGTAGGAGGCACCCGCGTAGCGAAAGACCATCCCCGGCTCGAAGCTTACGGCACCGTCGACGAATTGATGGCCCATACGGCCTATTTGCGGGACAACATGGACAACCATCCGCAGCTTACCCGCTACCGAGACGAATTACTGCAGGTGCTGGATCACCTGATGCGCCTCTCATCGTACCTGGCCACCGAAGAGGAAGCCAAGAAATACCTTCCCGCATTCGACGGCACACAGGTGGCACTGCTCGAACAGTGGATCGACGGCATTCAGAGCACGCTGCCCACAATAGACAAATTCACGTTCCCCGGCGGCCATCCGATCGCCGCCCTCTGCCATATCGCCCGTACCGTATGCCGCCGCAGCGAACGCAGGGCCATTTCCCTGAGCGAACAATATCCTGTCAATGAATTTGTTTTACGCTATTTAAACCGCCTGTCAGACTACTTTTACGTACTGGCCCGTAAAATATCCATGGAATTTAACATAAAAGAAATCCTATGGGTATACGATAAATGATTTTTTTCCTATTTTTGCAGGCTAACGAGGCATAGCTTTGCCAAAGTTGATGTACAGATCATAAAAACAACTAAAATATAACTGCTATGTACTGGACTTTAGAGTTGGCTTCCAAACTGGAAGATGCGCCGTGGCCCGCTACCAAAGAGGAGTTGATCGATTATGCCACGCGGTCGGGCGCACCGCTGGAAGTAATCGAGAACCTTGAAGAAATAGAGGACGAAGGCGACATATACGAAAGCATCGAGGATATCTGGCCCGATTACCCCAGTAAAGACGATTTCTTTTTCAACGAAGAAGAATATTGATTAGATTTTGGGGATAAAACACCTCAAAATGACGCAATTATAAATTTCACAGCGTGGCCGGACGGTCACGCTGTTAGTGTTTTAAAGAGTCTTAAGTGATAATTTACCTCACAAATACCTCATAGTTTTTGTAATTCATCCACGTTAAAAAACATAGTAAAATGGGGAGAGGTAAATTATCAGTTCCCAAAAGTATTTTTACCATTAGAACTAAGCCTAACAAGCAAGGATAGGTAACGATTTACCTCGTGTATACCTCTTTCAATACTCTTAAAAAATTCTTGGAGAAGGGATATTTCCTAATTTTTGTAGGGAAGATTTATCCCACGATAAGATAACTCGATGGAATTTTATTCTCGGTATACCAATGGTATCGTTTTGCGATATTCCCCTTACGAGAACCAATGATTTTCGTTCCCGGTACGGCAACCATGCGATAGGCTTGAATAAACTGTAGGGAATGGACAAAGGGATCAATCCTGTATTTTATGTGCATAATATTCACATTTTGCATTTTCTTCACGACATTAGATTAAGCACCGAAGGTACCGGGTTTAGGTTGAATGGTTCGTGGTATCAATATCCTACCCCCTTTTCTCTCCCGTGAATATTCAGGGCAAGCATATCGTTAATCAAAATCTATACGGCTATGTGAAGAAATATATCGGCAAAAACCCGAAAACGGGAAAAGATCAATGCAATTACGAAGAAAATGAGTGGCGATATATCGTACATGAACGAAAGGATATTGATTGGTTTGGGGACCAAAAGGAGTATGAACAATGGCGAGGTAAAAATAATAAGCCTGAAGCAACAGAAGCCCTGAAAAACCAAAAGCTCACTTTCACAGTTGAGGATATTAGCCATATTATCGTGGAAAAGGACTCTCAAATATCCGCGATTATCACCTATATCCGAAAGATCACAAAGTTCAGAGGAACGGGCAAGGCATTGACTCCTTGATGAAATGGATTTGCTCTGCGCTAAAGTCACATCCATTGAACGGATCGACAAGGACTTTTAATACCCCACCATCACAAGGCATAAGAATTGCTAAAACATACCGAAAGCAATAGTAAAAGTCTTGCCTTATGTGCTTCAACAACTCACAAAGTAAAAAAGCCGAGCAGATCGCCCGCAAGTACGGACGCAAGACCGACGTGATTGAAGCATGGAGAGAGATCGTGGAAGAACGCCGCCGCAACGGGGAGAAGATATACGAGCTGACCGACGGAGCTTATAATATCCCGGCCATACTTAGTCCCTATTCGGCCATCGTGACCGCCGACCCGGAGCTTCAGCCCATGCGCTAGGGGCTGATCCCTTATAACACGAAGGATTGGACGGAGGTCGAGCGCAAAGGCAAGGGCGGCTGGTTCAAGAACGCCCAAGCCGAAAAGGTCTTTCATACCTGGCCCTACAAACTGTCCATCGAGCATAAGCGGCGCGTTATCCCGTCCACGGGCTATTTCGAGCCGCACTACAATCCCGGCGGGTCAAAAATCCCGTATTACGCCCGTGTGCCTGGTGATGAAGTATTCTCTATCGGCGGCCTGTGGAGCAGTTGGACGAATCCGGACACCGGAGAACCGATAGAATCCTACACGATGATAACCATCGGAGCGAACGAGTTGATGAGCGAGGTGCATAACGGCGAGAACAATCCTTTCCAGATGCCTTTCATCATCGCCGAGGGTGACGTTGAACGATGGCTCGACCCGGATTTGCCTGTGGCGGAAATAGAGCGGTTATTCAGGAAGTTCCCCGCCGACGGCATGGAAGCCTACGAAGTTCCTAAAGCCATGTGATCGCCCCATAACATGATGGACAAGTGGATCACCGAAAGGGCAACCTCGTAAATCTAATACTCAAACGACATTCAGCCCGCGTTACCACAATGGTTCGCGGATTTCTCATATCTGATGACCATATTACGTTATGCTTTAAACATAACTACTCGCACATCGTGGAAGCGATGTGAAGACATTGGCCCTTCAAAACACCTAACTATAAATTAGATAATAGTTAGGTATTTAGCGCTGATTTAAGGTTGGAGTTACTTGATTTGATCTTCTATGTGTTAGAATATAAATAATTGGTAAAATCCCTACTGTATTCGTGATAGCAATAAATATAAACCACACCAGATGATTGTTCCTGGCAGATTTCCAAAATGCAATTATTTTCCAAATTGCGTCCCAAAAAAATAGAGGCCATACCCACACGGGAATCATTTGCATGCATTCTTCCATAGCTAAATTATTAGAGGTTATTAGTTTGAGGTTATTTTATCGTTATTTATTACAGAAATGATTTCCTTAAAATCATTTGAATGATATATAAGACCTTTTTTGTAATAAAATTACAATCTATTGATAATGTCATTTTCGGATATTAATTTTTCTGGTGACATTTTTGCAATATAACGATCTAATTTTGAAATGATATCGGTTTCTTATTGGTGGCAGATAAAACCAAATAATCAAGAGAGTTAATTTCAAAACAGTCTATCTCTTTATAGTTCAGATACTCAATAAATAATATAATGCTTTCTTTCTGAATTAATTGATATGAGTATTTATTTGATTGGTAATGTTGTTCTCTTGCATCGAAAAGATCCCATAATCTGTTTCTATATGGTAACCAAAAATCAAATAAATTCCAAGAACAATCTTTATTGACATAATCTTCCATGAAACAATGTAAAAGATTGTATGGAACATATTGTTTTGTGTCAATTTTTTTGTCGATTCTACAATACTTGCTACTGGCATTTATTGTTAAGCGAGAAGGTTTTTGTTTTATGTTAGGATCTACTCTAAAAAAACGCATAAATCTAATATTATCGATTTCCTCAAAAATATCATCATCGGTCTCTTCTATTAGGTTAGCTATTACATTTAAATGGACGGCTTCCATCGCGACGGCGGTCACCGACGAGAACGGCCGCACGACCTGGATCGATCCCGACAGTCCCGAAAACATCGGGGTCACGCTGATCAATAAAGCGATGAAACATATGACGGCCGGCGATTACGAAACCGCCCTGAAGGAGTTGGAAACCCAGCGGGACAACCCTGCGGCCCAGAACTACATCGGCGTCTGCTTCATGATGAAGGGGGATTACGATCAGGCTGAGACATTCCTGCGCAAAGCGGAAAAAAATGGAGACCAATACGCACCGATCAACCTCGAACATATCCGCCAAGCCAAACGGATCGAATTCTAAGGTTCATCCCGACCGGAAATATCGACCTCGGCATAGACAATGAAAAACACGACACTACTGCATCATCTTTTCTCCGCAGCGCGACGAATCGTCGCGCTGTTTTTTTACTAGTATGCCTTCCGACTTCGGCCTATACCCTGTCCTGCGCTTCGCCGGTGCTGAACTCCTTGTCCGCAAACAGTTCGGCCAGACCGGTAATCTGCTTGAGCCGCAACAATTCATCCCGTTCCATCCCGATATGGCGCATGATCCACTGATCCGACATATTCGCACGGGAAAGTTCGGCGATAATTTCACTCATCAGTTCGATGTTATGCGTCCCGCGCGCCCGGTTGTGCCGGATCGTCGACGCCATCCGGTTGGAAATATCCTTCTCGATCACCGACACCGGCAGCAACCCCTTCTCCCGTTCGTAAATCCGGCGGGAGGTTTTCAGTACCTGATAGCGATGGTAGCCGTCCACCAGTTCGTAGACGTCCCCTTCGGCATCGTAATAACAAACGCACGGCATCGTGTAGCCGTCTTCCCAAATGGAAAGTTCAAGTAATTTCATTTCGGGCGGAGCGACGATATTGGGATTGTAGCTGTTGGCCACGACCTTTTCCACCGGAACGGCCCGGATGTTATAGACAGGACTGCGGTACTCTTTCATCTGTTTAGGATCGCAACAACGATTCATATTTTTCCATGATTTTCTTGCGGCGGAGCGTTTCGTTCTTGTTGGGAGAGAAACCCATATACTTGCAGGCATGGTCGTTTCGCAGGATGCAAATGCAGATCCGTTTAAACGTAGGCAGCTGGCTGAACTCCGGAACGTCGATGTCGTCGAGATACTCCATCCTGACCGGTTTTTTGTCGGTACGGTACCCGCTTTTCTCACCGATGCGGATCGGAATACCCGCCTTTTGCAGCCTGGCGATGGTTTGGTCGGAGAGGCTGCCGCCCTTGTCGCGCCAGAAACGGATGCTCACGGAGAGTTTCTCCAGGTAGTTCCGCCGAGTCTCTGCAGGCAATGTAGTGAGCAGGAAATTCATATACTTCTCCCACGTCAGTCCTTTCGGCAAACTGACGGATTGCCACCCTGCGACCGGGCTTTTACCATAGTGAGCCGCGAAATTGACTCCGTTCACCCGGCTCACCATTTTACCCCACGTATCGGGATCGATGGCCCTGTACAACGAGAGACTCGGAATGGCCGGAGAGATAAAAGGACTGGCGACCCGCTGGTTCTCGAGCGGCACCCCGGCCTGGTAAAAAAGATCGTACAGCCGGTTATACGCCCAGCCGAACTTCCCGTTCGCGGTCCAAACGTCCGTCGTCAACCAGTCGTAAATCGGATAGGCATTGCAAATATTATCCGCCTTACACTGCCGGATCCACCTCTCCCCCCGGAAACGATGCTTGTTGCGGTCGCTGTAGATACTCCGCCAACGGTTGTAACTCTCCTGGGTGCGGATTCCGATCAGGCAACAAGTTCGCCCGGCCCGCTTGCGGCGATGCAGCCACAGGGCAAAACGGCTTTGGAATTCGTAATCCCACATCTTCGCCGAAAAAAACGGAAAATCTTTGCCCGTATAGGATCCGGCGGGCATCTCCCGCACCCACAACTCCCGTTTGCTCTCCTCCCACGGCCGCCAATAGGGCTGGAACATCGATGTGCAGGTCGGCACTTTAAACGGCACGCAGACGCGGTATACTTCGAGAATATCGGCATTCGAGGCCAGCACCTGATCGACGTGGGCGACCGTATCGCGGTACTGTATCTCATAATCCATATGGAAAACGCCGATTTTCCGGTCGAGTCCGTGCCTGCGGATGTAATCGATGCATAAATTCAGCAGGACGCTGCTATCCTTGCCGCCAGAAAAAGAGACATAAATATTGTCGAACGCTTCGAAAAGGAACTTCAGACGCCGTTGGGCCAGTTCATATACATTCGGCAAGCTGCTATCCATTTGCTGATTCCCCGCACGGTTTTTCACCGTATTGCATCTTGACATAAAGTTTCCACTCTTTGACGGTCTGGAATTTTTCGGAAAGGAAAACGGGGATATGACGCGTGTGGGTGACGGACTGGATCGTGTAATCCCCCCGATAATCATTCACAATTTCCTGAATCAACCGGGAAAGTAATCTGTTGTCGTCGCCCGAAACATAATAATTGTTGATCTTTACGACCCCGTTGTCCCTCACTTCGACCGGGACGAATCCCAGTACGGACTCCCCTTCCTCGGCAACGAACCAAGTGTGTGAACGGGAAGTCCAGAAAGGATAATTGTTGTTCAGGCGAAGTACGCTGCGCCGCATGACCAAAGGAGCGATCAGCGTATAGAGACGGGGCGAGGTTCCTTGTAACTTTTCGATTACCATACAGCACACATTCATCTTGACAGGAGTGGCCGTCACCGGGATTCCGAATGACTGGCAAGCCTGAGTATTTTTACAAAAATACAATACTGCATTGTATTATTCAAATTTAAATGAAGATTTTGAATTTCGCGATTTTCCACTACATTTGCATTTAAATAACTGATAATCAATGTAGTAGTAATACAATCAACCTTAAACAACGTGGCACCTATACCTCACATCCGCCTCTTTCGGATCTACCTGATCGCATTGGCCGGCAGTTTTTTCCTCGCCGCTTCAGGGCCGGTTGCAGCACAGCCCCGAAAGGACATATTCAAAAAAGAGTGTGTGAAAATCCACAAACTCTACGATGCACTGCTTGCCCGCGACACCGTCCGCTACAAAAAACTGCTTGCAGGAATCGAATGCTCCGAAGCCTCAAAATACCTGATCGCCGTACGTTACATGACCGAAGCGGCACGGAGCGCCTATCCGATCCTGATCCGGCGGGATTACAGCGGGACAGACGATTTTTGCGCCAAATACAGGCTGGCAGAACAGGCTGCCCCCTACCGGGATAAAGCGATCGTGCATCTGCTCGGTGAGGCCGTTTACAGGGAAACAGGGGTCGCGGCGCCGTAACCAGGCAGGATTGTTGCCATCTGAAATTTTGCATTTCCGCAGTTTATTCCTACCTTTAAGGGTTATTTCTAACACGATAAAAGATGGCAGCAAGAAATTACAAACTGAACAAGCCGGGCGGCCTCAAACCGGGCGCCGATCCCGCCGACATCATCCGAAAATTCGAGAAAGTCTACACCAACATATTCGCATCCGAATCAAGCGGTTCGATGTATGTAGCCCGCGAAATCGAGAATTGCATCCGCGAAAAACAGAAGTTCGGAGAACTGTGCATCTTGGGCATCACTACGGGAAAATCTCCGGTCGGTGTTTTCCGTGCGCTCGTGGAAATACACAAGAAAGAGAACCTGAGCTTTCGCAATGTAGTGGTGTTCAGCCTCGACGAGTTCTTCCCCATTTCTCCTAAAGAGCAGCAGAGCCGCAACTGGCTGATCCATGAAAGCCTGCTCGACCATGTAGACATCCTGCCTGAAAACATTCATATCCCGGACGGCACCCTCCCGCAGGACAAGGTGGCTGCCTTCTGCCGTGATTACGAAGCGAAGATCGAAGAGTACGGCGGACTCGACCTGCTGTTTCTCGGCACCGGCGTACAGGGCCAGCTCGGATTCAACGAACCCGGTTCGTACACCAACACCCGCACGCGGCTGGTAGCGCTCGGCAACGAAAGCCGGCAGGCCGTTTCATCGATCTTCTACGGGATCGACAACGTGCCGCGCAAAGCGATCACGATGGGCCTCGGAACGATCCTCAAAGCCAAACGGATCATCCTGATGGCCTGGGGCGAGGAGAAAGCCACCGTAATTAAGGATATCGTCGAAGGTGAGGAAAATTCGGCTACGCCGGCGACCTGCCTGCAAAAGCACCCCAATATCGAAGTAGTCGTAGACGAAGGCGCCTCACAGGAACTGACCCGCGTCAAAACGCCGTGGCTGGTCGGGCCCTGCCTGTGGCCCGAGCGTTTCATCCGCACGGCGGTGCTGTGGCTTTGCCGGAAGGTGGATAAACCGATCCTGAAGCTGACCTACCAGGATTACATCGACAACCGGCTCGGTCAGTTGCTCGAAGCGACAGGCCAGACCTACGACATGATCAACATACAGGTATTCAATGACCTGCAGCATACGATTTCAGGTTGGCCGGGCGGCAAACCCAACGCAGACGATTCGACCCGTCCCGAACGGGCGACTCCCTACCCCAAGCGGGTGCTGATCTTCAGTCCGCACCCTGACGACGATGTGATTTCGATGGGCGGTACGTTCATCCGGCTGATTGCCCAGGGGCACGACGTGCATGTGGCTTACCAGACTTCGGGCAACATCGCGGTTCTGGACGATATCGTGTTGCAGACCCTCGATACTGCCCGCGAATGCGGTTTCGTCGACCGTTACAACGAAGTGCAGGAGATTATCAACAACAAGAAAAAAGGCGAAGCCGAACCGATAGAATTGCGCCGCCTGAAAGGTTCGATCCGCCGGGCCGAGGCGAAAGCCGCCTGCCGCCAAATGGGATTGACCGATCCGTCGCACGTACACTTCCTGAACCTGCCGTTTTACGAAACGGGGGGCGTCAAGAAAGGCCTCCTCACGGACAAAGACATCCAGATCGTCGTCGACTTGCTGCGCGAAATCAAACCGCACCAGATTTATGCGGCCGGCGACCTCTCTGATCCGCACGGCACGCACCGCGTCTGCATCGAAGCCGTACTGGCCGCCATGGAAGTGGTACAGGACGAGGAGTGGGTCAAGGAGTGCCGCCTGTGGCTCTACCGCGGGGCATGGCAGGAGTGGGACCTCGACATGGTCGACATGGCCGTACCGCTGAGCCCGGACGAAGTGATCCAAAAACGCCATGCGATCTACCGCCACCTTTCGCAAAAGGACATCGTCCCGTTCCCGGGCGAGGACAAGCGCGAATTCTGGCAACGGGCCGAGGAACGGAACCAGAACACCGCCAGGCTGTACGACAAGCTCGGAATGGCCGAATATCAAGCCATCGAAGTGTTTGTCAGGCTATTCTGACGATCCGGACAAATACAGGGCTGAACATTGCCATGAATAAATGCAACGGCCGATCGATTACAGCCAGCCGAATACAAAACAGACAAAAGAGCGGTGCGAGCGATTGCGAAAACCCTTCGTAGTAATCGAAAAATCGTTCGTATCCGGTTTTAACAGATAAAAGATACCGAAAACCATAAATCGATTAATCCATGAGACTTATCATTCAGCCGGACAGCAACGGCGTATCGGAATGGGCCGCGGCCTATATCGTAAAACGGATCCGTGAGCGCAAAGCGTGCTGCAACCGGCCGTTCGTGCTGGGACTTCCGACCGGATCCACCCCGCTGGGGACATACAAGGCACTGATCCGCTACTGCCAGGAAGGCGCCGTATCGTTTGCCGATGTCATCACTTTCAACATGGACGAATACGTAGGCATTCCACGGGAACACCCCGAAAGCTACCACTCGTTCATGTGGAACAACTTCTTCAGCCATATCGACATCAAGCCTGAGAACGTCAATATCCTGAACGGCAACGCTCCCGACCTGACGGAAGAGTGCGCCTCATACGAGGAACGCATCGAGGCGGCCGGCGGTATCGACCTGTTCATGGGCGGTATAGGAGCCGACGGGCACCTCGCGTTCAACGAGCCGTTCTCATCGCTCAAATCCCGCACCCGGGTCAAAACCCTGACCAAAGACACGATTATCGCCAACTCGCGTTTCTTCGGCGGGGATGTGAACCTCGTGCCGAAAACCGCGCTGACCGTCGGCGTGGGTACCGTGATGAGCGCCCGCGAAGTGATGATCCTCACGATGGGACACAACAAGGCGCGGGCACTGGCCGAAGGTGTCGAAGGCGCCTACAACCACCAGTGGACGATCAGCGCGCTGCAAACGCACCCGGCCGGCATCATCGTCTGCGACGAAGACGCTACCGACGAACTGAAAGTGGGTACCTACAAATATTTCAAAGATATCGAATCAGCCAACCTGAACCCGAAATCGCTGTTGAAATAGTGCCGTAGCCCGCATGCGCAACGTTGCGGCCCCATTCCCGAATCAACGCGCCATACAATCAATAAACCCCTTACCGTCCGCACCGCTTCCGCGATGCGGACGGCGGGGTAAATGGACAAACCCTTAAAATCGAAACCAAACCTGTGGCAGACGAAAAGATAATCTTCTCAATGGTAGGCGTCAGCAAGACCTTCACCAACCAGAAAAAAGTACTGAACAACATCTACCTCTCATTTTTCTACGGCGCCAAGATCGGCATCATCGGCCTGAACGGCTCCGGAAAATCGACGTTAATGAAAATCATCGCCGGTCTGGAAAAGAATTTCCAGGGCGAAGTGGTCTTCTCTCCCGGCTACACAGTCGGCTATCTCGAACAGGAACCGCAACTGGACGACACAAAAACCGTCCGGGAAGTGGTCGAAGAGGGATGCGCCGAAGTAGTGGCACTGCTTAAAGAGTACGAAGAGGTGAATGCGAAGTTCATGGAACCGATGGACGACGACCAGATGGCGAAGCTGATCGAACGGCAAGGGGAGCTGACCGAAGCGATCGACCACAAGAACGGCTGGGAGCTCGACGCCACGCTCGAACGGGCGATGGACGCACTGCGCTGTCCGGATCCCGACGAACCGGTAAAGCACCTTTCTGGCGGCGAACGGCGCCGGGTGGCACTGTGCCGTCTGCTGTTGCAGGAGCCCGACGTGCTGTTGCTCGACGAACCGACCAACCACCTCGACGCCGAAAGCATCGACTGGCTCGAACAACACCTGCAACAATACAAGGGAACGGTGATCGCCGTCACCCACGACCGCTATTTCCTCGACAACGTGGCGGGTTGGATTCTGGAACTGGACCGTGGCGAAGGGATTCCGTGGAAGGGTAATTACAGCGGCTGGCTCGAACAGAAATCGAACCGGCTGGCGCAGGAGGAGAAGCAGGAGAGCAAACGCCGCAAAACGCTCGAGCGCGAACTGGAATGGGTGCGCATGGCCCCGTCGGCCCGCCACGCGAAAAGCAAAGCGCGCCTGGCCGCTTACGACAAAATGCTCAACGAAGACACCAAACAGAAAGAAGAAAAACTCGAAATCTTCATCCCCAACGGTCCCCGTCTCGGCGACACGGTGATCGAGGCGCAGGACGTATCGATGGGCTACGGCGACCGATTGCTGTACGAGCACCTGAACTTTTCGCTGCCGCCCGCCGGTATCGTCGGCGTAATCGGCCCCAACGGCGTGGGTAAAACCACCCTGTTCCGACTCATCATGGGAATTGAAAAGCCGCTCAGCGGATCGTTCAAGGTGGGAGAAACGGTAAAACTGGCCTATGTGGACCAGCAACACTCGTCGATCGACCCCGAAAAGACGGTTTACCAAGTTATATCACAGGACAGCGAGCTGATCCAGCTCGGCGGCCGGAGCATCAATGCGCGCGCTTACGTATCGCGGTTCAACTTCAGCGGTACGGACCAGGAGAAAAAGTGCGGCGTACTGTCGGGCGGGGAACGCAACCGCCTGCACCTGGCCCTCGCACTCAAGGAGGAGGGCAACGTACTGCTACTCGACGAACCGACCAACGACATCGACGTGAACACGCTGCGTGCGCTGGAAGAAGGTTTGAACAATTTCGCAGGTTGTGCGGTAGTCATCTCGCACGACCGTTGGTTCCTCGACCGCATCGCGACGCACATCCTCGCTTTCGAAGGCGACTCGCAGGTCGTTTTCTTCGAGGGCAGTTACAGCGAATACGAAGAGAACAAGCGCAAACGCCTGGGCGACGACACGCCGCACAGGGTCAAATACCGCAAACTTTTAGCATAATCCCACCGACACATGGCACAGAAACCATCCATTCCCAAAGGGACACGCGACTTCGGTCCCGAAGAGATGATCAAACGCGCTTACATTTTCGACACGATAAAAAGCGTATTCCGCACCTGCGGATTCCAGCCGCTCGAAACCCCTGCGATGGAAAACCTCTCCACGCTGCTGGGCAAGTACGGCGACGAAGGAGACAAGTTGCTGTTCAAAATCCTCAACTCTGGCGACTTCCTCAGTGGCATTCCGTCCGAAGAGACCGGCCAAGGGAATAGCAACGCGCTTTCGACCAAAATTTGCGAGAAAGGGTTGCGCTACGACCTGACCGTACCCTTCGCACGCTATGTGGTGCAGCATCAGAACGAAATTTCATTTCCGTTCAAACGTTATCAGATTCAGCCGGTTTGGCGCGCCGACCGGCCGCAGAAAGGACGCTACCGGGAGTTTTACCAGTGCGACGTCGATGTGATCGGCAGCCGCAGCCTGATCAACGAGGTCGAATTGATCGAAATCGTCGAAAAAGTCTTTGCCAAACTGGGAATCGCGGTAACGCTGAAGATGAACAACCGCAAAATTCTTTACGGGATCGCCGAGACGATCGGCCATGCCGACAAGATGATGGATATCACCATAGCAATCGACAAACTCGAAAAGATCGGGATCGAAGCGGTCAATGCGCAGCTGCGCGAGAATGGTATCTCGGAAGCGGCCGTGCAGGCGTTGCAGCCGATCCCGTCGCTGAGCGGCAGCAACCGCGACAAGCTGAAACAGCTGCGCGGGGTGATCGGCGCGAGCGAGACCGGACTCAAAGGAATCGAAGAGATGGAAACGATCTTCGACTACACCGAAGTGCTCGGCACTTCGCTGGAAATCGAGCTCGACCTGTCGCTGGCACGGGGATTGAATTACTATACCGGGGCGATCTTCGAGGTGAAATCGAAAGATTTCGCGATCGGAAGTATCTGCGGCGGCGGACGGTACGACGACCTAACGGGCATCTTCGGCATGCCGAACATGTCCGGTGTAGGTATTTCGTTCGGAGCGGACCGCATTTACGACGTGATGACCGGGCTCAACCTTTTCCCACCCGAAGCGAGCGGCACGACCAAGGTGTTGCTGTTGAATTTCGGCGGCGAAGAGGAACGGGCTGCACTCAAACTGACGAAAAGCCTGCGTGAAGCGGATATCGCCTGCGAGATCTACCCCGAAAATGCGAAGATGAAAAAGCAAATGGAGTATGCGAACCGCCGGGGCGTACCCTACGTGGCGATCCTCGGCAGCGACGAGTTGGCCGCCGGTACCGTCACGGTAAAAAACATGGGCTCCGGCGAGCAGCAATCCATCGCACAAGCCGAATTGATAAACCTGTTGAAATGACAAGAAAAATAAAAAGCGGGGCATTGGCCCTGGTGCTGGGCTTAACGGTCTGCTTCGGGGCGCTGGCACAGATGCCGGTCCCGGCAGCGGAAACGGCATCGCCGGATGACCCGATGCTGCAATTGCAGAAGCTCAACCAGTTTTACCGCTACCTGAACGGCACATACGTAGATACGGTCCACAACGACGCATTGGTCGAAAAGGCGATCCGCGAAATGCTGTTGCAACTGGACCCCCACTCGACCTACCTGACCGCCGAGGAGATGAAAGGCGTCAAGGAGGTGTTCGACGGCAGTTTCAGCGGTATCGGCATCGAATTCAACGTCCTGAGCGATACCGTTATCGTGGTGAATGTCATCGCGGGCGGCCCGTCCGAAAAAGTCGGACTGCTGCCGAACGACCGGATTGTGAAGGCGGACGGCAAAAATATCGTCGGCACGAAGCAGCTCGACGTGCCCAAAATCCTGCGCGGCCCGAAAGGCACTCCCCGCCACCCGGGGGGGGACCGGCCAAACGATCAG
>OGPW01001598.1_pt1 | contig 14888 bp, 11 predicted proteins | sample 1553061 | NCBI WGS metagenome assembly OGPW01 (sample SAMEA2580292, study PRJEB22360) | human gut metagenome | biome: human gut; feature: human-associated habitat; material: faeces | place: Denmark | collected 2008/2010
GTGGATGTCGTTGCCGGTGAGGCCCGCATCGCTGAGCGCCTGACGGACAGGGCCGGCAGTGGCTTCGACCAGGTGCGCGGTCAGCTCGTTGAACTTAGCGCGCGTGAGGGTCAGGTCGAGGTGCTTCGGGCCGGTAGCGTCGGCCGTGATATACGGGAGGTTGATATTGGTGGAGGCCACGCCGGAGAGCTCGATCTTGGCCTTCTCGGCAGCTTCCTTCAAGCGCTGCATGGCGACCTTGTCGCCGCTGAGGTCGACGCCGTCGGTACGCTTGAACTCGCTGACCATCCACTTCATGATGCACTCATCGAAGTCGTCGCCGCCGAGGCGGTTGTTGCCCGCGGTGGCCAGAACCTCAATAACGCCGTCGTCGATATCGAGGATGGAGACATCGAACGTACCGCCGCCGAGGTCGTAGACCATGACCTTCTGGCTCTGCTCCTTGTCGACGCCGTAGGCGAGGGCCGCAGCCGTCGGCTCGTTGATGATACGCTTGACCTCGAGGCCGGCGATCTTACCGGCGTCCTTGGTCGCCTGACGCTGCGCGTCGGTGAAGTAAGCGGGAACGGTGATGACGGCTTCGCTCACGGGGCCGCCGAGGTAAGCCTCAGCGTCGCTCTTGAGCTTCTGCAGGATCATTGCGCTGATCTCCTGCGGGGTGTACTTCTTGCCGTCGACTTCGACTTTATAATCAGAGCCCATCTCGCGCTTGATCGAAGAGATCGTGCGCTCGGGGTTGGTGATGGCCTGACGCTTTGCGACCTGACCGACCATACGCTCGCCGGTCTTACTGAACGCGACGACGGACGGGGTGGTGCGGTTGCCTTCGGCGTTGGGGATGACGACGGCTTCGCCGCCTTCCATCACGGCCACACAAGAGTTGGTAGTACCAAGGTCAATACCGATAACTTTAGACATAATGTTGTCCTCCTAAGATCTATCTTAATTTTTTTGTTAACCACTTTATATGTTCATTTCGCGTCCGCAGACGCGAAACAAATCCAAATCGTTTTTTCTGACGACGTGCGCGTCAGAAAAAACACATCTCAGCCCTGAAACGTGCGAGCGCAGCGAGTGCGCTGCACAGGGCTGCAAGCCCTTTCAAAAATGTGTGCCACACATTTTTGAGGAACTTTTAATTGGCCACTTTTACAATGGCAAATCGCAGCACCTTATCGCCCAACGTGAAGCCCTGCTGGAGCACCTCGACCACGGTGTTTTCCCCGTAGTTTTCGTCTTCCACATGCATCACGGCGTTGTGCTTTTCAGGGTCAAAGGGCTTTCCGGCGGCGTCCATCGTTTCAACGCCCAGCTTTTTGAGGCTCTCTTTGAACTGGTTGAACACCATTTCAAGGCCCTTGCGGTGGGGCGACTCCTCGTCGCCATACTGGGCAAGGCCGCGCTCGAGGTTATCGTAAACGCCCAGCAGCGCCTTGATCGTGTCGATCTTCGCATCGGCGTAAAGGTTTTCCTTTTCCTTCGCGGTGCGCTTGCGGTAGTTGTCGTACTCGGCGGCAAGGCGCAGGTATTTGTCCTGCTCGTCGGCAAGCGACTTGGCAAGGCCTTCCATCTTCTCCATCTGCTCGCGCGTGACGGTGAAGGTCTCGGGCTCCGCGCTCTTTTCGGCGGTCTCGTCAGCCTTGGCAGTCTCTGCGGTCTTGGCCGCCTCGTCTGCTGTCGGCTGCTGCGCCGTGTTCTTTTCCGGCGTGCTCTCCGCCGCGTTCTTCTTGTCTTTCTTACCCATTTCTTACTCCTTATCTTCTTCCTTGGGCGGAAGCTCGTTCTTGCCGAACATCCGCGTCAGGCTGTCTGCAAAATAACTCAGCCGCGCCGTCACGGTGGCGTAGTCCATTCTGGTAGGACCCACCACACCGACGAGGCCGCGCATCCCGTCGCCGATATCGTAGCTGGCGACGACCACGCTCGTTTCCTTGAGCGCCTCGTTCACGTTTTCCGGCCCGATCAGGATCTTGAGCGGCGCGCCGTCATCCGGCACGGGAAGCTCTTCCTTGTTATCCACAAGGAATGTCACGAGATCGTGCGCCTTGTCGACATCGCGGTACTCAGGCATTTTCAAGATCTGGCTCGCGCCCGCGGTCTCCACATTGCGCTGCGCGCTCTGCTCGAGCACACCGATCGCATATTCGACCGCTTTGGACACCACTAAAAATAGCTCGGGCGAAAGCTGCTCGGAAAGGCGCATCAGCCTTGCACTCATCTCATCGGCGCTCCGGCCGGTGAAGTGCGTGTTCAAAAGCTCCTTGACGTCCGCAAGCCGCTGGCTGTCGAACGGGAGGTCCGAGCGCTGGAGCTGACTCTTCACGCGGTTATCCTCGCCCATCACCACGACGATGAAGCTCATTTCATCGACCGCGATGAGCTCGAAGCGCTTGACGCTCGCCTCACGCCGTCCGCCCGTCACGCTGTACACGGGGTAATTGACGATGCTCGACACCATCTGCCCCGCCTTGGCGATCACGCTGTCCGTGCCGCTGAGCTTGGACTTTAGCTGCTCGTTGATCTCCTCCGCTTCTGTTTCGGAGACCTCGCGCTTTTCCATCAGCTCGTTGACGTACAAGCGGTAACCTTTCGGCGACGGCACGCGTCCGGCGGACGTGTGCGGCTGCTCAAGGTAGCCCATTTCGACCAGGTCTGCAAGCTCGTTGCGGATGGTCGCAGAGCTCACCGAACCGCCCATCTCCTCGGCCAGCGCCTTGGAGCCGACCGGCTCAGCCGCGGCGATGTAATCCTCGACAACGCGCTTGAGAATCTGCTTTTTGCGCTCGGTCAAGTCCATACGCCGCGCTCCTTTCGTAGCTTTAGCACTCCTTTCCCCTGAGTGCTAAACGCAGTGTACCACCGACATTTCCCATTGTCAATAGGAGGCAGTGTAAACAGTTTGTGAACTACGCAAAAGTCAGGCCAAGGCCTGCCTTTTGAAGCGTTTTCACTCCGCTCTGTGCCTCGCCTACGGCTCGACACTCGCTGTGCGAGAAGAGTTTTTTGGCACGCGCATGTCGCGCCAAAAAACGATTCGAAATCATTTCGCGTCTGCGGATGCGAAAAGCTGTGACGCTTTCATTATTTGTGGTAAATAGTTACAAATGGGAACAAAAGCTCGAAAAGCGTAGTCAAAAGAAGTGAAGTCTGCTATAATGACCGCGCAGTTTTGAGAGAGGAGATTTTGACATGAAACACTTTTTTGCGCTGCTGCTCAGCGCGCTGATGGTACTGTCGCTGCTGACCGCCTGCGGCGATAAGACGACGCCGTCCGACGGCGACGATCAGACCGTCACGGACGAGAATGGCAGCGACACCGACAACAATACTGACGATACAACTGACCCCTACGACGCCGTGCGCAGCTACTGGTCCGAGGACCAGCTCACGCAGGCCTGGGGGCCGGATCAGGTGGTGGAGCACCTCTTTTTCCACCCGATCATCGCCTATCCGCAGTGGGCGTTTCACGACTGCAATGCCTCGCAGGACCAGCGCTACGGCCTCGACGACTGGATGGTGACGGTCGACGAATACAACAAAATTTTGCAGTCCGTGTACGACAAGGGCTACATCTTAGTCGCGATGGAGGACGTCTGGAGCGAGGTGACGGACGAGTCCGGCACGCATATGGTGCGAAACACCCTGATGCTGCCAGAGGGCAAAAAGCCGCTCGTCATCAGCTTTGACGACGTGAACTACTACCCCTACATGCTCGACGAGGGCTTCACGAGCAAGCTCGTCGTCGGCGAGGACGGCGAGATCTGGGCGCAGTGCACCGATCCGTACACAAATGAGACCTTTTTGACCAAGGAACTCGACGCGACGCCCATTCTCGACCAGTTTGTCTACGAGCACCCCGACTTTTCACTCAACGGCGCGAAGGCCATCTTCTCACTGACGGGCTATCAGGGGATACTCGGCTACCGCACGCAGGATGACCGTGACATCGCGGCAGATTCGCCCGACCGCCCCGCGTTCGATGCCTACCGCGCGAGCGAGATCGAGGCCGTCAAGCCCGTCATCGAGCGGCTCAAGGAAACGGGTTGGACGTTCGGCAGCCACACCTGGGGCCACATCCGCCTGGACAGCCGCCCTCTGGAGTCCGTGCAGCGGGACACCGTCCGCTGGGCGGAGGAGGTGGGCTCCCTGGTGGGCCCCACCAACATCCTGTTCTACCCCCACGGCGGCCGTCCCGACGGTGACGACTGGCACCAGACCGGCGAGCGCTTCCAGTACCTGCAAAGCCAGGGCTTCCGCATCTTCGCGAGCGTCGGCACGAGTTCGTTCAGCTATGTGAAGCCCGACATTTCCGCCGTCATCTGCGACCGTCTGCATCCGGACGGCACCACGCTGCGCCACTCGCGCAGCCGCTATCTGCAATTCTATAACGCCGAGGACATCATGGATACGCAAGTCCGTCCCGATCTTGGCGTAGACTGGTGAGGAGGCGTTATTATGGCAACGTTAGAAGAACTCAAGGCGAAGGCCGTCGCCATGCTGGACATGGCGTATGTGCCGTATTCCCACTTCCCCGTGGGCGCGGCGCTCGAATGTGAGGACGGCGCGGTCTTCACCGGCTGCAACATCGAAAATTCGAGCTACGGCCTGACGAACTGCGCCGAGCGCACCGCGGCGTTTAAGGCCGTGAGCGAGGGGCACCGGCGCTTCAAGCGCATCGTCATCGCTGGGCGCAGCGACGACTACTGCTACCCCTGCGGTGCGTGCCGTCAGGTGCTCTACGAGTTCGGGCCCGACATGGAGGTCGTGTGCCTGAACAAGGACAACGAGGAAAAGCACCTGCACATCAAAGAGCTGCTCCCCTACGGCTTCGACCAGACGTGGCTTGCAATCGACGAGAAATAACGAAAAAAAGAGAGCGGCGCTGCCGCTCTCTTTTTTCTTCGTTTCAGTTGCTTCCAGAGGAAGAGGCTCCAATCGTCACCTCGCCGCTCATCGTTTCGATTGTAAGCTCGCTCACCGCGCCGCCCTCGAGCGCGGGCACGGTGTAGTACGCTTCGTGGTCGCCGCAGGCGATGAGCGCTCCTTCGCGCTCGGTGAGCGCGGAGCGGAACGCGCCGCTTTTCGTTTCATAGTCGAGAGTAAAGCCGTCCTGCGCGGGAAGGGTCAGATAGATGCTGCCGCTCTCCGTTTCGGCATCAAGGCGCAGCGCACGCTCGGTAGCCAAAATCAGGTTGCCGCTAACGCTTTCGAAGTCCAGCGCGCCGAGCGCGCCGGCGATATCCACCTTGCCGCTCGCGGTTTCGATCTCGGCATTTTCCGCTTCGCCTGCAAGCTCGATCGCGCCGGAGACGGTCGAGAGCTCGATTTTCCCCCATGTGCCGTCCACCACGCCGGCATTGCCGCTCGTGGTCTCGATCTCCACCTCCGGGCAGTTCGCGCACATCACGCGCGCGTCGCCGCTGAGCGTCGAAAGCTCGATCTTCTGCGCATCGGCGCTCACGTAGGCGTAGGCGTCCGTTGTTTCGACTTTTATCTCCTCAAAGTGACCGGCGCTGACCAGTTCCCTCGGAAGTCCCACGTCGAGGTACTTTTCCCCGTTGTAGCTGCCGCGGTAAGCGTCGCCGAGGAAGCGGATGCGCAGCGTATCGCCGTCGATCGCGCAGACCATCTTCTCGCTCTCGGCGAGCGGCGCGGTGGATTCCTCCTTCACGCTGATCTGTGCGCTCTGCTCGGCGGTATAGATGTTCACGCTGCCGCTGCGCCACGAGATGTCGATCTTGCGGATGTCTTCGCTCTCGCCGATGCTGAGCACCGCGCCCGGGTGGAGCTCTTCGCTCCCCTCCGCCTGCGTGCAGAAGGTGTAGGTCGCGCTGCTGCCGTCCCAGAGCGCGTCGACGGCGAAAATGCCGTCGCTTTGCGGCAGTTCTGCGCGGAATGTGCCGTTATCCTGCCGCTGGGCGGTCACGGTCTCGGACGGCATGCCGGTGCTGCCCCAGGCGTCGGACGGCCAGCAGCGGAGACTGACGGAATCGGGCGAATTATCGCCAAAATCGAGCGTTACGGTGTAGAAATAGGCGGCTGATACTGCAAAGGGCATTTCCAGTACAGGCGTGATGTCACGGGAGGTTTCGTCCAGCGGGTGCGCGCCGCAGGCAATGGCGGTCATGCTCTGTAGGCCCTGGGTGTAGGTCCAGTCGTAGCTGCTGCTTTTGAGGGTGACGCTGCAAGCGTTTGCACTTGTCACCGTCAGTGTTGGCGGGGTTTGGCGCGCGGCCTCGTCTGCGCTTTTTTCGCCGCAGGCGGTCAGGGAGAGCAGGAGTGCGAGCGGGAGCAGAAGGGAAAGGAGCTTCTTCATCGTTCGTTCCTCATTTCTTTCGGATACTTCTATAGACGTATGATAGCCGAAAAAGTTCCCGCGCACAACGGCGATCGCTGCACACAACGCGGCAATTTGTGGTATCGTGAATTCTAATACCGGAGGCGGTACAGCTTTTTGCCGCGTTGTGTGCAACGTTTCTTCATGATACGGCGTATCATGAAAAGGCAAATCATGCATCAGTGTTCCCGCGTTTGCAGGGGGGTGTGGGCTGCCTTTTCCAACATTATATTTTGGGGGAAAGCGCATGGACAAGACGACAAATTTCTGCCGCAATGGGTCAAGGCGGATCAGATCAAGATGGACGACTTTAACGGGGCGTTTGCGAGCATCGACGCGGCGCTCAAGGCTGAGGGCGACGCGCGCAGCGAGGCCGACGGCACGGCGGCGGAGCGCATCACGGCATTGGCGCAGACGATCGCAAACGGTAAAATCTGCCGCATAAAATACGGCTCGTATACCGGCAACGGCACCTACGGCGCGGCGAACGCGGTCAGCATCGAGTGCGGGTTCTACCCGCTGCTGGTGATGGTGAGCAGCTCGAGCAGCAGCCACTACTGGGCGGTGCGCGGGTTCGACAAGTTCTACTACAACAACAACCGCGAAAACGAAATGACGTGGGGCGATACCGGCGTGAGCTGGTACTACCCGCAGGACGACCAGTATTACCCCCCGTCGGGCAACCAGATGAACGCAATCGACACGACCTATTACTATCTGGTGCTGGGCTACAGCAACGACGGAGAGCAGGGAAACTGAATCACGGCAAAAAACAGCCCCGAGGCGAAAGCCTCGGGGCTGAAACTCTACTTTAGGGGGAAAGATCCCTCAGAAGAGAAGTTTTTAGTTAGCGAACGACATGATCGAAGAGTAGGAACCGGCGGTGACCTTATAGGTACCAGCGCCGATCACGCCGCGCAGCTCAATGGTGACAGAGGTAGCACCATCGCTGGCAACCGTACCGGAGAAGGTGCCGACGGTGACATAGCCGTTGTCACGGAGCTGCTCGAGAGTGACGCTGTAAACATCACCCTTCTTAGCATCGTTCTTATCGTTCAGAGACACCGTAGCGTCCTTGTTAGCGTTGAGGGCAACGCCGATAACAGTAGCGGCGTTGGGAACATCGACGCCACTCTTGACCTTGTCGTAGGCGTAAGCCTGCAGTGCCAGAGCGTTGAGCTGACCGTTGTTCTGGATAGAAACAAAGTAGTAGTGCTGGTCGGCAGGATTGCCCATCGTGCCAACAACCTTGGTCAGGTCGGTGACCACGCTGTAATACTTGTTAGCGCTATAGTCGTGATAGAGAGAATCAGCGAAGGTGTCACGATCAGAATAGTTCATCTCCACAGTGCCAGCAGCACCCTCAACGATGTTGATCGTGATGTCGCTATAGGTGTTATAGGCGGAGGAAAGCGGGTAGTTTGCATAACCCTTCAGCTGCTCACCGTCGGTGACGATGTGACCGCTCTTGACAACGCCATCCTCAAGAGTGACAACATAGAGCGTGTTGTTCACAGGATAGCCAGTCTGACCATTGATCTTCAGGGTGTTCTGCAGAGCGTCAAAGTTAGCGAACTTGACTTCGCCGGCAACGCCGTCAACATAGCCCTTGACGACCCACGTACCGTCGGCGAGGGTGTAAGCGCCCTGCTGACCGTCGAAGTAGAACAGGCTCGTGACCTTGGAGGTCGTGGTGGGAGCGATAACGTAGACGTAATCGGCAACCTTGTCGCCGTTCAAATCAACATAGTCAACTTCGCCCTTGGCATAGTTGTCGATGTTGGTGAAGCCGGTGATGGACTTAAAGGTATAGGGGTTAGCAGTGGTGTCAGCACCAGAACGAACCAGGAACACAGTATTGGAGTTGACAACGAGAGTACCAGTCGCGCCGCCATAGACCTGAGTGTTCTTGCTCACGGCAACATCGGCGAGATTGTAGAGCTTGGCGGCAGTACCGGTGGCAACTTCAACAGCGTCAAGAGTGCCGTTGGACTTGGTAGTGAACTGGAACAGGTGACCGTTCAGGATGCCATTGGTATCAGCAACCTTGTTGGTGTTGATGTAGGTGTCAACGTAGAAATACTTGTTCTGGTCGTCGGCCTTCATGACCAGTGCGTTGATACCAGTGCTGTGGGTAACATCACCGGACTTAACAGTCTTGGTAGCGGGGGTAGCGGGGGTGGCGGGGGTGGTGTAGACATAGGTCATCTTGCTGATGTCAACCTGAGCGGTGGTGCCGTCCATGTAGGTGACGTTGGCCTTTGCCACGCCGGAACCGTCAGTGGCGTTGCCAGCCCACCAGATGGAGTTGATCACACCGTAGCTGGTAGCAGCAGCGATCTCAACCGCACCGATCAGGTTGTTGTAGGAATCGAAGTACCAGGTGTACTTGGCGTCCTTCTGAGCGGCCTGGTCGAGGTAGAACTTGGCAGCATCATCATAAACGGTGCCCTCAACGTTGTGCTGCTGAGCGTTCCAGTAGATCACGCTCTGAGCGCCGTCAACAGAAGTGGCCTTGGAAACGATCTCGGCATACTGATCAGCAGTGTTGAGCACCTTGCCGCTGACAGTGGCGGAGTTGTCAGCCTTGACGGTGTAAGCGTTGACGAGGACATACTCATCCTTGGCATAGCCATAGTTGTCGTCGTAGTCCTTGAGCGTCAGAGGAGTAGAAGCGTTCTTGGCATCATAGACCTCGAGGGTGATGGTGGCAGGAGTCTTGACGTGACCCTGAGCATCATAGGTGATGTCAGCAACGTAGGTGACCTTGGCAAGGAAGGTGTCGATCATGACGATGGTATCGTCATAGACTTCGAACAGACGGCCCTGAGCACCCATCTTGGTCTTGGTGTCGGTCAGGTTGACGGTGTACTTGGTGCTGGCGGTCTGACCGTTGACAATCAGGGTGTAAGCGGTGTCGGCCTTCAGGCCAGCATCGTGAGCGACATCGCACTCAGCAACAGCCTTGGTGTAGGTCAGGTCGGGCTTCTCAACGAAGGTAGTGGCCTTGTCGCCGGTGGTGTAGGTCCACTTGGTGGCGGGACGGCCCCACTTGTCGGCAGCAGCAGCGGAAGCGAGCTTGAAGTTCTTCTCGCCGAGGCTGTTGGTCTTGGTGCTGATGACCTTATCGGTCACATAGCCGAAGGCCGGGGTGTAGGTGACCTGAGCCTTCTGGATGCCCTGGAACAGGAGCTCAGCGACCAGCTCACGGGAAGCGGGAGCGTTCAGGTCGGTGGTCTTCGCCACGTTGTCCAGAACGCCGAGCTGCTGCGCGGTCTGCGCAACATGGAGCGCCCAGTCAGCGCCGGAGAACTCGTTGTTCTTGTCGTAGCCAACCGCGCGGAGGATCATGGCGAGGACCTCGTAGCCCGTGACGTTGCCGGACGGCTTGAAGGAACCATCCTCATAACCCTTGAACACACCCATGCCATTCAGAACGGCAACAGACTCAGCGTAATCATCGCTGATGCTCTTGTCATCCTTGAAGGCTGCGTTGGCGCTGACGGCCAGAGACAGAGTCATGACCAGAGCCAGCACCATTGCGAGTAACTTTTTCATAGATGTTACTCTCCTTTCATAAATTTCCATCCCCTTGGAGCGCTCCGGCAGCGAAAAGCGGGCATTTTGCTGTTCGCGGGCGAAAATGAAGGTTGACCGAAAAAGTTGCAAAACATTTCGATTTTCTTGCATTTTTGACCGTTTTGCAGGAAAACGCGCGATTTTAGTTGCTATTGCATCCCCTTAAAGATGGTTCGTTTGTCAGAAAGGAGCAAGTTTCGGCGTTTCTCGGCTTACTTACCGTGGCATGCCGATCCCGTAACTAAGTCGGGAACGCACCGTTCCCCACCCTTTCTGCACTGTCACCTTACCACAAGCAAAATTTCAAGTCAACGCTTTCGCCCCATCTGTAACACACTTGTAACAAACCGCCAGTCTTGTTACAGCTTGACATAAACCCCCCGCTTTCGCCATTATCCGCCACCACATACATATAATATATAAGCACAAATATGAAAAAAGCGGCCTAAGCCGCTTTTTGTGTTCTGATGACCCGCGCAGCGGTCAGGCGGCAAGTAACAGTAGTCCGCGCCGCCGCGCGGGGAGCGAAATTTCCCTTTTCCAGCCGCGGCCCGCCGAAAAAAAGGAAAGCCCGCTCACCTGAGCGGACTTTCGCCAATATTTTTTGCACAACCCCGTACAACCCAAAAAAATTCGCGCCCGCAGGCGCGCAATGATCTTGATCGTTTTTTGTCGCGACAGAAGGTGAATTGCCGCGAAGCGGCAAGAGATGCCGCCCTGAGGCGTGTGCGTCGAAAAAAACACTTCTCGCGTAGCGTGTGTCACAGCCGCCCGAAAGGCGGCAAGGCACAAAGCGAAGTGCAGCTTTCTCAAAAAAGTGGCTCAGCCGCTTTTTTGAAGTATTACAGGACCTTTGCGAGGAACGATTGCAGTCTTTCGCTCTGCGGGTGGTCGAAGAGATCGGCGGGGGAGCCCTCTTCGATGATCGCGCCCTCGGACATGAAGACGACGCGGTCGGCGACCTCGCGGGCGAAGCCCATCTCGTGCGTGACGACGACCATCGTCATGCCGTCCTTGGCAAGGTCGCGCATGAGGTCGAGCACCTCGCCGACCATCTCGGGGTCGAGCGCGGAGGTCGGCTCGTCGAAGAGCATGACCTCGGGCGCCATGGCGAGCGCGCGCACGATGGCGATACGCTGCTTCTGGCCGCCGGAGAGCATCGCGGGATACTCGTTTGCCTTGTCGGCAAGGCCGATGCGCTCAAGCAGCGCCATGGCCTGCTCGTCGGCCTCCGCCTGAGATTTGAGGCCCAGTTTGACGGGCGCGAGGGTGATGTTCTTCTTGACCGTCATATGCGGGAAGAGGTTGAAGTGCTGGAACACCATGCCCATCTCGCGGCGGTGGAGGTCCAAGTTGACCTTTTTGCCGTTGAGGGCGACGTCCTTGAAGTAAATGGTGCCGGAGGTCGGCTGCTCGAGGAGGTTCAGGCAGCGCAGCAGCGTCGATTTGCCGCTGCCGGAGGGGCCGATGATGGCCACGACCTCGCCCTTTTTCACGCTTAAATTGCAGTGGGAGAGCGCGTGGACGCTGCCGCCGTTGTACTCCTTGCAGACGTCCGTCACGCGGATGAGAGAATTAGTGCTTGTCGCCACGACGCATCCTCCTTTCGAGCGCTTCGATTGCCTTGCCGGCGGGGGAGGTGATGCAGAAATACATCAGCGCCGCCAGCACGTAAGGCGCGAGGGAAATGTAGGTAGAGGTCGCCACGGTCTTCGCGGCAAACATCAGCTCGACCATGCCGAGCGTGGAGCAGATGGACGATTCCTTGACCATGGTGACGACCTCGTTGCCGAGCGCGGGCAGGACATTCTTGATGGCCTGCGGCAGCACGACGAGCTTCATCGCCTGCGGGGCGGAAAGGCCCAGCGAGCGCGCGGCCTCAGTCTGGCCCGCGTCGACGGCAAGGATGCCCGCGCGGAAGATCTCGGCAACGTAGGCCGAGCTGTTGAGCGCGAGGGCCACAACGCCGGGGATGAAGCGGGAAATGTCGATAAAGCCGAAGATGTACAGGCGCGGGATGGAGATCGCGCCAAAAAAGCCGAAGTAAATGATCGAGAGCTGCACGAGCAGCGGCGTAGAGCGGAAGATCGCGATGTACGCGCCGGAAATGCCGCGCACAAACTTATTCTTGCTCAGGCGCATGAACGCGAGCAGCAGCGCCGGAATGACCGCCAGCAAGACCGAGATGACGGCCAGCAGCAGCGTGTAGCCGAGCGCCTGCAAAAAGTAGACGCCGTATTTCGGCAAAAAGGAAAAGTTAAAGAACGACGCCGGCGACATGCCGACAAAGAGGTTGCTCCACCGCGTGGCAAGATCCATGGGAGAGATCTCCTTTCAGATGTGTGATTTAGTTGGGATAAGCCTCGCAGAGTTTCGCGCTGCCAGCGCGAAAAAATCTTGCTCGTTTTTTGCCACGACATGCGCGTGGCAAAAAACACTTTGCGCGGAGCGAGTGTCAAAGCACCCGCTTGCGGGGGCGAGGCACAGAGTGGAGTGAGGATTTAATGAAAAGAGGCTCGCCTCTTTTCATTAAGAGACGCCAATGAGCAAAGCCATTTGGGGCTTTGCTCATTGGCTATGAGAGATAGTGAGAAGAGAGCGTAGTTAAAGGGGAGAACTTAGGCCGCAGGAGCGTCCGCGGTGACCTCGACGGCCTTGCCGCTCAGCTCATCGGCAGCGGCGATGAACTCTTCCATCTTGTTCTCGGAAGTCATCTTGGCGATGGCCTCGTTGATGCCGGGCAGCAGGCCCTTGGGGTCGCCCTTGGCAACAGCGATGCAGTAGGGCTGAGCTTCACCGAGCTCGGAGGAAGCGGCAGCGATGGCCAGATCGGGGTTGGACTCGGCGTACTGCTCGGCGACAGCGCCGTCGACGACGATCGCGTCGACCTTGCCGTAGACAAGCTCGTTGACGAGGTCAGTCACAAGGGAGAGGGAGACGAGGTTCGCGCCTTCCATCTGGTCGGTGACGATGGCTTCCTTGGTGGTGGCGGTCTGTGCGCCAACGCTCTTGCCGGCGAAGTCGGCGAGGGTGTTGTACTGATCGGCGGCGTCAGCCTTGACAAGGATCATGGCCGGCAGGTCGGTGTAGTAGGGATCGGAGAAGTCAGCGGACTGGAGACGCTCGGGCGTGACCTCGATGGCTGCCATGACGATATCAAAATCGCCCTTGGCAAGGGAGGTGAGCAGGTAGTCGAAGCTCATGTTCTCGACCTGAAGCTCCATGCCCAGCTCATCGGCGATGTACTGGCCGGCGGAAATGTCGATGCCGGCGTACTGCATCGTGCCGCTGTCATCGGCATACATGAATTCGTACGGGGCGTAGTCAGCGGAGGTGCCGAGCACCAGCGTGCCGCCGGTCTGCTCGGTGTTGTTGTCGGTGTTGGCATCATCGGCGTTGTTGCTGTCGTCGGTCTTATTGCCGCAGGCGACCAGCGAAAGGCTCATCATCAGAGCCAGCATCAGTGCAGTAAACTTTTTCATGGTTGATAGCTCCTTTTTCAATTTCTTTCCATCTTGTATAATGTTTGATCGTTGAACGAATTTTCATACGCTTCAGAAACGATAGCGTTAGTATAAATGTTTACTTATTCATTGTCAACGATTAAAAACTCAAAAAATGTCGGAACTTTCGACGCCTTTCTATGCAAGGTGCACAAATATGCATGCGAAAAGCCAAAAATTCACAAAAATATGCAATTATGCGCGAATATATGCAAAAGAAAAGGGAAAAAGAGCCGTATAAAAGAAGCATCCGCAGAAGCGATCGGAGCTTCTGCGGATGAAGTTTCTTATCGGGTGACATCCGGCACGGCGCTGCGGGATTTTTTCGGCGTTCTGACGTAGGCAAAATAATAGCCGATCGCGCACAGCGGGATGGCTGCGGCGACATCCAGAATGGAGTGCTGCTTCATAAAGACGGTGGAAATGCTGATAAAAAATGCTGCAACGGCCGATGCAATGCGCCAGCCGCGCTTGGAGAAGATGGGCGCATACCAGAAAGCGAAAAATGCCGCCATCGAGCCGATGACATGCAGCGACGGGCAGACGTTCGTGTTCGTGTCGAACACGTAGAACCCCGCGATGAAGCGCGTGAGGGCATTGTCGCGCGGGAAGACCTCAGGCCGGAGCATCTGACAGGTGGGAAAGAGGAAATAGATAATGAGCGTCACCGAGTAGGTGATCATCACGAAGCGCATCATGCGGCGAAAGCCCGGCACGTCGAAAAAGAACGTGTAGGCCACCGCGCCGATGAGGTACACGAACCAGAACATGTAGGGAATGAGGAACCATTCATTAAAAGGAATGAGGTCGTCGAGCGCGCAGTGCATGTTGATGTAGTGCGCCACGGGGTAGAAGCGCTCGACATACGAAAAGCCGAGGCCGAAAAGCGGCCAGTAGAGCAGCAGCCACACGTGGGAAAACTCCGGCGTGTTCAGTCTGCTGAAGCGGAACTGGCGGTAGTCAACGCTGGGTTTGATCATGCAAGGTCTTCCTCCTTCTCCTCCTCGGCTTCACTCATCTCGGAGAGGATGTTGGCCGCGGCGTTGTGCGGCACGGCGGCGTCGAGCGCGTCGCCCATCTTTTCAAGCGCGTCCTTGTCGCTGAGCAGGCGCAGGCTCGTGCGCGCGATCTCCTTGGGCGTCTGCCCTGTGACCGCGCCGCCCGTGCGCAGGAAGAAATCCTTGTTGTACTCCTCGCAGCCCGCGACCGCGTCAATAAAGACCATCGGCAGGCGCATCGAGGCCGCCTCGGTCACGCTGATGCCGCCGGGCTTTGTGAGGTAGAGGTCAGCGGAGTCCATCAAAAGCGCCATGTCCTTCACATACGAACGGACGTGGACGTTTTTCACATCATAGAAGCGGCGCTGGAGCCGGCGGTAGAGCTGCTTGTTTGTGCCGCAGACGATGGTAAGATCCTGATCGTCCGGCAGGGCGCGCCCGATGCGGCGCGCGATGCTCATGATGGGGCCG
>OGPW01001606.1_pt1 | contig 14809 bp, 10 predicted proteins | sample 1553061 | NCBI WGS metagenome assembly OGPW01 (sample SAMEA2580292, study PRJEB22360) | human gut metagenome | biome: human gut; feature: human-associated habitat; material: faeces | place: Denmark | collected 2008/2010
GATTGTAAAGCTGCTTGATTGGTGCATTACATGCAAGGAAGTTGAGCGGTCTTGGACCAAAGCTGATGATTTTTAAGTTATTTAATGCATCAACGGCTCTCGCAACCGGAAGAAAATCGTGAATCATATCTGCACATTCCTCTGCGGTTCCAACGGGATACTCTGGAATATATGCATGAATATTGCGAAGTTTCAGGTTGTAGCTTGCATTTAACATACCACAATATGCATCGCCACGTCCGTCCAGAAGATCTACTGCGCTCTCTTCTGCAGCTGCCACAAACATTTTCGGTCCATCGAAATGTTTTGCGAGCAATGTCTCGGAAATCTCCGGTCCGAAGTTTCCAAGGTAAACGCAAAGTGCATTACAGCCTGCTGCCTTGATATCTTCCAGCGCCTGTACCATGTGAATCTCACTCTCCACAATACAGACTGGACATTCGTAAATGTCTGTCTCATCGTATTTTGCTTTATAAGCCTCTACCAGCGCTTTTCTTCTATTTACTGATAATGGCTCCGGGAAGCAATCTCTGCTGACTGCTACAATACCAATTTTAATTTTAGGAATATTTATCATGTTCTTTTCCTCCTTAAGTTCTGGCCGGTTCACTCCCTGCCAATTAATTTTCTGATCATTTATCTCCCTGGCTGACCGTAATAAGCATTTGCACCGTGTTTTCTGTAATAATGCTTATCCTGAAGTTCCTGTGGCGCTGGTTTTATCTGTGGATTGATCAGTTCTGCACGGGCTGCCATTTTCGCAACTTCTTCCAGTACCACTGCGTTATGTACAGCTTCTTGTGCATCCTTTCCCCATGTAAATGGGCCGTGATTCTTGCAGAGTACTGCCGGTGTTGCGATATAGTCCAGATTTTGGATTGCAAATTCATCAGCAATCAGGACTCCTGTATTTTTTTCATAAGCTTCGTCGATTTCTTCTTTTGTAAGATTTCTCACACAAGGAACTTCTCCATACAGATAATCTGCATGAGTCGTTCCATAGCACGGAATTCCCCGTCCTGCCTGTGCCCAGCTCGTAGCCCACGGTGAGTGTGTATGTACTACACCACCGATTTTCGGGAAACGGTTATAAAGAACAACGTGGGTGGCTGTATCAGAAGATGGATTTAAATCTCCCTCTATTTTATTACCATTAAGATCTACCACGACCATGTCTTCTGGTGTCAGTTTCTCATAATCTACTCCACTTGGCTTGATAACAAAAAGTCCTTTTTCCCGGTCAATTCCGCTGACATTTCCCCATGTAAATGTGACAAGTCCGTAATGAGGAAGAAGCATATTGGCCTCATAGACCTCTTTTTTTAATTCTTCTAACATTGCTGGCTTTGTCTCCTCTGTCACACTTCCGTCTTCTTCAATGATCAAATCTTTTTCTGACATTGCTGTCTCTCCTTTTCCCCTGCACGGCTCGTATTGATTATCTCATTTCATACTTCAAAGCCGTACAGGGCACTACCACCGATTAAACTATAAGATTCTCAAGAGCTGCCTTCTCAATGGCAATTCCTTTTTTATATCTCTCGATAAATGTCTCGAATCCTTTTACATCTTCCGGATCTGGATCCATAGAAGTTCCTTTATTGCCTGCAAATACTTTCTCTGACAGATAGTGTGCCAGTGTCTCATCTGATTCTTTGTTCAACATATAAGATGCCAGAAGTGCCATGCCCCAAGGGCCGCCTTCTCCTGCGGTCTCCATAACAGATACCGGTGTGTCAATGGCTGCTGCCAGAATTCCCTGTCCGACACCTTTTGTTTTAAATAGCCCGCCGTGCCCAAGAATCTTATCAATCTGTACCTGTTCTTCCTTTAACAAAATGTCCATGCCGACTTTTAAGGCTCCTAATGATGTATAAAGGTGTGTTCGCATAAAGTTTGCAAGATTAAATCTGCTCTCAGGCGATCTGACAAAGAGTGGTCTTCCTTCTGTCACGCCTGTGATATTCTCTCCTGACAGATAACCGTAGGAAAGAAGTCCGCCACAGTCTTTGTCTCCTTCCAGTGCTTTGTTATATAAAGTTCCAAATAACTGGTTCATATCCACTTCCATACCGAAGCTTTCGGCAAATTCGCGGAAGAGTCCAACCCATGCATTTAAATCTGAAGTACAGTTGTTGGCATGTACCATACCGACCAGACTTCCGTCCGGGGTCGTAACAAGGTCGATTTCCGGATAGACTTTCTTTAATTCTTTTTCCAATACGACCATAGCAAATACTGACGTTCCGGCAGATACATTTCCAGTGCGTTTTGCCACACTGTTTGTCGCTGCCATTCCGGTTCCCGCGTCACCTTCCGGCGGACAAAGTGGAATTCCTGCTTCCAGATTACCGCTTGGATCAAGCAGTTTTGCACCTTCCGGTGTCAAAATTCCTGCGTTTTCCCCGGCAACCAGTATTTTCGGAAGAATATCCTTTAATTTCCACGGATAATTCTTGTCTGCAACTAAGAGATCAAACTTCTGGATCATGGCTGCATGATACTGTTTTGTTTCCGGATCGATCGGGAACATTCCGGAGGCATCTCCGATTCCGAGTACTTTCTGCCCCGTCAATTTCCAATGAATATATCCTGCCAGTGTGGTGAAAAACTCAATATCCTTTACATGGTCTTCTCCATTTAAGATTGCCTGATACAAATGAGCAATGCTCCATCTCTGAGGAATATTGTACTGAAAAGCTTCTGTAAGTGCCTCGGAGGCTTCCCCTGTGATTCCATTTCTCCATGTGCGGAATGGAACAAGAAGTTCTCCATTTTTATCAAATGCCATATAGCCATGCATCATGGCACTGAACCCAATCGCTCCGATTTTCTTTAAAATCACTCCATAAGATTCTTCTACGTTAAATGCCAGTTTCTGATAACTGTCCCTGAGTCCCTGCCAGATATCATCAAGGCTGTAGGTCCATATTCCATTTTCCAGACGATTCTCCCACTCATGATCTCCAGAAGCAATCGGGTGATGATTTTCATCAATGAGTACTGCTTTGATTCTTGTAGAACCAAATTCAATACCAAGGACTGTTTTTCCTTTTTCTATTAATTCTTTTCTACTACTCATATCATTTTCTCCGTTTCTTTCCGAAATTATCTGCGATAAGCAAGCTCATTCCAGCGAAGTTCATTTTTCAACTGACGGATGGTTGTGTCTGCGTCAATGTAGACAGCCTCGATTCCCATTGCTTCTGCCCAGTCGCCCATCTGCTCTGCACTTAAATCATAAGAAAATGCAGTGTGATGTGCGCCGCCTGCCAGAATCCAGCTCTGTGCTCCGATTTTAAGATTCGGTTTCGGTGTCCAAAAAGCAGTTGCTACCGGAAGCTTCGGCATCGGCTTTTCTGTTTTTTTACACTCCACTTCATTGATCAGAAGACGGAAACGGTCTCCCAGATCAATAAGGGAAGCAGCAATTGCCGGTCCTTCTTTCGCCGTGAATACAAGTCTTGCCGGATCTTCCCTGTCGCCCATGCTCAGTGGCTGTTCTTTGATACTGATCTTGCCGTCTGCAATGGTCGGGCATACCTCCAACATATGTGCTTCCAGAATTCCTTCTTTACCTGGCACCAGATTGTATGTGTAATCTTCCATAAAGGAAGTTCCTTTTGCGTCCTTCATGCCACCGGTCATAATCTTCATAAGTCTGACCATGGCTGCAGTCTTCCAATCTCCTTCCGCTCCGAAACCGTACCCTTTTTCCATCAGTCTTTGCATTGCAAGTCCCGGAAGCTGTTTAAATCCGCCAAGGTCTCCAAAATGTGTAACGATTGCCTGATAGTTGTTCTCTTCCAGGAACCTTTCCAGACCAATTTCAATTCCTGCCTGAACGGCTACATGACGGCGGAACTCCTTCTCATCTCTTCCTTCTAAGAGAATTTCATATTTGTCATAATATTCTTCAACTAATGTATCAATATCTGCCTGAGAGACTGCATTTACTGCTTCTACTGCCTCATTGACCGGATAAGCGTCTACCTCCCAGCCGAACTTGATCTGCGCCTCTACTTTGTCACCTTCGGTAACGGCAACATTTCTCATATTATCTGCAATACGCATCACACGGATATGACTGCTTTCGACAACTCCGACTGCAGTTCTCATCCAGGAACCGATCTGCTTCTGCACGTCTTCATCTGCCCAGTAGCCGACAACGACTTTCCGGTTCATATGAAGGCGGCTGAAAATGTGTCCGAATTCCCGGTCACCGTGTGCGGACTGATTCTCGTTCATGAAATCCATGTCGATGGTGTCATACGGAATCTCCCGGTTGAACTGTGTATGCAAATGGAGCAGTGGTTTTCTGAATTCCTGCAGTCCCAGTATCCAGGATTTTGCCGGTGAAAATGTGTGCATCCACGTAATGACTCCTGCACAATTTTCATCTGTATTCGCCTCATTGAATGTCCGGCGAATCAGTTCATTTGTAATCAAGGTCGGTTTCCATACAACTTCATATGGAAGATTTCCGGAGGCATTGAGTGCCTCCACAATCTTCTTTGCATGTTCTGCCACATGGGCCAGGCATTCATCTCCATATAAATCCTGAGAGCCGGTACAGAACCAGAACTGATAATTTTTCGTTTTTAACATCGGTCATTACCCCCTGTTCTTACGAGCCATAACAATACTCTGGATTACAAGGAACAGACAAAGCATTGCTGCGATCGTAATTCCTGTCCACCATGCCTGATCCAGACCTGCGGAAGATACGATATTCTGGATTGTACTTAAAGAAAGTACTCCGAAAAATGTTCCGATAATATTTCCAACACCACCGGTCAGAAGTGTTCCACCAATGATAGAGGAAGCGATTGCGTTCATTTCCATTCCTGTCGCATGGGAAGCAGAACCTGATCCTACGTGAAGGAAATATACATAGCCTGCGATTCCCGCCAGAACTCCACTGAAAAGCTGTGCAAGGAAACGTGTTCTTTTTACATTAATACCAAGCATCAGTGCACTTTGTTTGTTTCCACCGACTGCGTAGAATGCCCGGCCAAGCTTGGACCAGCGAAGCATTACGAACATCAGGACTACAATAAGCAGTGCCACAATAACTCCGATTTCTACATAAGCATCCACATATTTACCGATTCGGTTTACGGAACCCATTCCAGGTACGATAACACGGGTATCTTTTAATGCAACGAATGCTTTATTCTGTACGTTGAACGGATCTGTATGTACAATAGTCGTCATACCACGGGCAAAGAACATACCTGCCAGTGTTACGATAAATGGCTGGATATCAAGATAAGCAACCAGGAATCCCTGAACGAGTCCGAATGCAAGTCCAATTCCAAGTGCAATCAGTATAGACATGGCTACATTTCCACCCATGTAATCCAGATATACACCACAGCTCATACTGACAAGTGCTACCACTCCACCGACGGAGATGTCGATTCCGCCTGTAATCATAACTAAACTCAGTCCACAGGAAGTAATTAAAAGTGCTGCATTTGCATTTAGAATGTTAAAGAATGTCTGTGTCTTTAAAAATCCACCGCCCTGAAATATCATTGCGCCGATATACATGGCAAAGAATACGACAATCGTAATTGTCAGGAGTAGATTTGTATCCGAAATATTTCTTTTCTTTTTAGATTTCATACTAAGCTACCTCCTTCTTTGCCTGCATTTTCTTTGTAAATGAAGCAAATTTCTCACGTACGACCGGTGCACTGATTACAACCAGAATGATTACTACAACTGCCTTGTAAGCAGAGATTGCATCGGATTTTACATTGAATTTATAAAGTGTTGTTGTCAAAAACTGAATGACGTATGCTCCGAGAATTGAAGCTGTCATGTTAAATTTACCACCGCTTAAGGAGTTTCCTCCGAGGGCTACTGCCAGGATTGCATCCATCTCAATATCCTTCGCAATAACAGAATAGTTAATGGAAGAAATACGGCTGACCTTGATCAGTCCTGCCACTGCCACGCAAAGTCCTAAGATTACAAAGCTTAAGAATTTGATAAATGCAGGATTCAGACCGTTCAATCTGGAAGAATGCTCATTGATTCCAACCGCCTGTGTGTATAATCTGAGATTTGTAAATTTCATGGCCAGTGCGATCACGATCATACATGCAACTGCAATGAAAAATGGTGTCGGAATCGGGATTCCCGGAATAAATCCTCCAAAGTATGCAAATGTCGGATCACTGACGACCGGAAGTTCATTGTTATTAATCCATGCTGCGATAGAACGTCCTGCTGTGTATAGAATCAGGGTCGCTACCATCGGCTGAATCTTGAAGCCTGCAACAAGGATACCGTTAAATGCACCGAATAACATGGATACAACGCATGCTACTAAAAATGCTACAATGATCGGAGCCTGAAGTTTGTCCGGTCTGGAATTTGTTCCACAGAGTACTCGTAAGATCACGGAACCCGCAATAGCAATTCCGGCGCCCACACTGATATCCTGTCCGCCGGAAGCCGCTGTTACAAGGGTCATTCCTATTGCAAGAATTGCAAGCTCTGAGCCATAGTCAAGAATTGTAATCAGATATCCGGATAATACATGGTTTCCGGCACTGTTGACGTCCATGGAAATCTTGTAAAATGACGGGTCTGCAATTAAGTTAAATACAGCGAGCAGAAGAAGCGCCGCAATCGGAATCAGAATCTGCTTACCGCTGAACATATTCATAATATTTTTTGATTTTTTTGTTGTAGTGTTCTGCATTATTCTTTGTCACCTCCGGCAATTGTGTCCATGATACTGCTCTGTGACAATTCCTCTCCTGAAAGCTCTCCGACTTTCTTTCGGTCTCTCATGACAATCAGTCTGGAACATGTACGAAGCATCTCATCTGTCTCAGAAGAAATAAATGTTACACTCATACCTTCTGATGCAAGCTTAAGTACTAATTTCTGAATTTCAACCTTAGTACCGATATCAATACCTCTGGTTGGCTCATCGAGAATCAGATATTCCGGGTGAGTCAGAAGCCATCTTGCCAGAATTACTTTCTGCTGATTACCACCGGATAGTGATTTGATCGGTGTGTCTGCGGAAGCGGTCTTGATTTCCAGGAGCTTGATATATTCATCTGCAAATTTATTTGCCTGTGCTTTTGAAAATGGTTTGAAGAATCCACGAAGCACCTGTGCCGCCAGAATGATATTGTCTCTGACTGACAGATCTCCGACAATTCCGTCTCTCTTACGGTCTTCCGGAAGATATGCGATTCCCTGCTTCATAGCATCAAGTGGTTTATTGATTTTTACTACTTTTCCGCTTTTCTTTACTGTACCGCCAGTCACACGATCTGCTCCGAAGATTGCACGCACGCACTCGCTTCGTCCAGATCCGAGAAGTCCGGTAAATCCATTGACTTCTCCTTTTCTTATATTAAAATCAAATGGTTTGATTCCGGCATTGCTCTGTAAGCCTTCCACTTCAACGACCGGTGGAATGGACTCATCTGCCTCATAGACCAGACTTTCATCTTTAATATCCGCCTCATCGTCCAGTTCTTTACCAAGCATCTTGGCTACCAGCTTGACTCTCGGGAGATCCTTGATTTCATATTCACCTACTAATTTTCCGTCACGGAGAACCGTGATTTTATCACACACTTCATATACCTGATCCAGGAAATGTGTTACGAATATAATTCCAACACCTCTGGAACGTAAGTCTCTCATGAGTCCGAATAATTTTTCTACTTCCTGTTCATCAAGGGAAGATGTCGGCTCATCGAGAATCAGTACTTTACAGTCCATATCGACCGCACGGGCAATTGCTACCATCTGCTGGATCGCGATAGAGCAACTGGAAAGCTGCTGTGTTGCTTTTGCGGGAATATCCAGTGATTTCAGAATCTTATCCGCGTCCGCATTCATCTTCTTCCAGTTCTGTCCGATTCCTTTTCCACGTCCGATGTACATGTTCTCTGCCACGGAAAGGTTCGGACAGAGTGTAATCTCCTGGTACACCGTACTGATTCCAAGATTCTGTGCGTCTTGTGGAGAACGGATTGCAACTGCTCCTTCATGTTCCTTCAGGAAGATATCTCCACCGTCTTTTTCATAAACTCCGGTCAGAACCTTGATCAAGGTTGACTTACCTGCACCATTCTCTCCCATCAATGCATGAATCTCTCCCTCACACAATGTGAAATCTACTGCCTGCAGTGCCTTGACTCCCGGGAACCTTTTATAGATATTTTTCATTTCCAATACAGAATTCTCTTTCACCAGCGTATTCACCTCTTCATTCTTACTTACTGTTTTTGCTTATTATTTTCTATCTCTTTTCGGGTTTGTTTTCCTTTTAAGAGAAAATGCGCGACGCCGCGTATTTTTTTATTTTTTCTTACGCTGCGCCGCGCGACTTAACACATTTTTTCTACATTTTGATGCCTGTGGATTACGACCTGTTGCGCACTCCCACAATCCATCATTAGATACCGAACTGATCTACATCGTCCTGTGTGATTGTTGTTGCATCGAATCCCTTCTCGTCCATGATGATTGTCTTCTCGTCAATCTTCTCACCAGACTCAAGTTTCTTGATAACATCTTCGATGTAGGAAGCCTGATAAGGGTTGCACTGTCCATCATAGTTCCAGTTCTGGTTCAGAAGTTCTTCTAATGCCCATTTGTTGCAGTCAAATCCCATAACGATAACATCTTTTCCAACACCGTGGGAGATATTTGCTTTGTCAAGAGCTGCTACAGCACCTTTAGCCATATCGTCGTTCTCTGCATAGATTACATTGAATGCCTGTCCGGAATCGATAACGGACTGTACAATCTGCTGTGCTTTCTCTGCATTCCACTCTGCTGTCTGCTCTGTTACAATGTTCCATCCCTCAGATTTTGCTGTATCTGCAAGTGCGCCAGAACGTCCTTTCTGAGCTGCTGATCCCATAACACCCTGAATATGAATGATGTTATACTCAGGTAATTTCTGGTCTTTTAACCAGTTTGCTGCTGTCTCACCTTCTTTTTCCATGTCGGATACGATAGATGCTGCATACAGGCTTTCGTCTGCATCAATTGTACGGTCGAACAGAATAACCTGTGTACCTGCGTCCTGAGCGTCTTTCAGGACACTGTCCCAACCTGCTGTATCAGCAGCGGAGAGAAGCAAGTAATCAACACCGTCCTGGATAAACTTCTGAGCTGATGTAATCTGCTCATCATTCTTTAAGCTGTAAGCGAATGAAGCGTCATATCCATTCTCTTTTGTAAATGTTGCTTTTAAGTCTTTATCATTTGCTGTACGATATCCGGATTCGTTTGGATCGTTGTTGATGATACCAACTTTGATCAGTCCGTCACCAGAATCGGATTTTGCGCCGTCAGCTGTTTCTTTTGATCCTCCGCAGCCTACAAGTCCAATGACCATCATAGATGCGAGTAAAACTGAGATAATTTTTTTCTTCATAATCTTCCTCCTGATCTTCCTGATTATTTTTACATCAGTTACTTTATTCTGTTTTTGAAAGGCCTCTCTTTTTCTTGATTTCACTATAGCATTCCACCTGTTTGTCCGCAATTATGAAAATAGCTATTTTTAAAGGTTTATCAGTTATTTACAATACAACTTTTTTGTATTAAAATATCAAATAAATACAAGTTTATTTTTGATGTTTACTATTCTCAGATAAACAGTGATTTTCTTTTGATATCGTTGTTTTTTTGACATATTTTATGTGGATTTTTACATTTTACAGTCGTTATCTTTGTAGTTGTTTTACATAAAAGTTTGATTTTTTCAGGGGAACGTTAGATTTTCTCAGATTTTTTTATGTTAAGAAAAGATAATTTTTTTCAAAAAGGAGATTTTTTTATGGCGATTAAATACAAATGGCTGGCCGGAACGCTCCGGGATCTGATTAAAAAAGATGTGAAAAATCAAATTAATAAGCTGCCATCAGAACAGGAGCTGTGCAGACGTTATCATGTCAGCCGCCAAACCGTAAGGCAGGCTCTGAATCTTCTTACACAGGAAGGTCTAATTGAAAAGCGCCATGGAAGCGGCAGTTATATTACCGGACATTCTGCAAATCTGTCTGATGACCAGATTGCTATTTTGATTTCTGATGATTCCAATTATATTTATCCCGGTGTATTAGATGATATTCAGGGAACACTTCGAAAATATCATTTTTCATCACAGGTTCATATTACGAAAAATGAAACTTATGAAGAGCGCAAGATTCTGACAAAACTCTTATCTGCGCCACCACGGGGAATCATTGTGGAAGGATCCAGAAGTTATCTGCCGAATCCGAATCTGGATCTGTACCGTGCACTTCAAAAAAAGAACTGCCGCTTTGTCTTTTTACATAATTACTATCAGAATTTCAGTCAGATCCCTTTTGTAAAAGACGACAATTTTTCCGGAAGCCGCCAGCTTACAGAGTATCTTCTTTCCCAGGGACATACAGCAATTGGCGGCATCTTTCACTCTGACGACCTGCAGGGTGCAGAACGCTTTCAAGGATTTATGGAGACTATGCGTAACCAGGGGCTTCCTGTCCCGGATTCCAGAGTCGGCTGGTTCAACTCTCATGATCTGGACCACCTGCAGCGTTTTCAGGACACTGGGTTCTTAAAAAAAATCGTGCAGGACTCCTTGGAATCCTGCACGGCTGTCGTCTGTTATAATGATATGATTGCATATTTTTTAATTAAAGAACTGAATCTGGCCGGATACCATCTGCCTGATGATATGGCAATCGGAGCCTTTGATAATACTTACTTAAGCAACTCCCAGATTCTGACCCTGACTACTTTATCCCACAAATCCCATGAAATGGGCACTGCCGCTGCCAACATGATAATCCAGCAGCTCAAAGGAATTCCTGTCACATTTTTAGAAGTCCCATGGACTCTGATTCCAAAAGGAAGTACACCGGACAACCTTCTGGATAACCTTTAGTTCTTCTTTCCATTCCGGTAATCTCTCGGGCTGACTCCCTGCGTTTTCTTAAATACAAAGCTGAAATAATGGGAGTCTTTGTAGCCCACCGTTGCTGCAATCTCTGCGGTTGCCACAGTCGTATCCCGCAACAGCTTTCTTGCTTTTTCCATACGCTTTTCTGTCACGTATTCGGTAAATGTCTTCTCCATGCTCTGACTAAAGATAGAACTTAAGTAATTGGCATTAACCTGAACTTCACATGCCACATTTCCAAGTGTCAGCGACTCTTCGGTGTAATGATTCTGAATATATTCCAGTGCTCTTCGAAGAGTGTTGCCGCCCTGTGAATCGCTGTCCTTATCACGAATCTCTATCGCTATCTGAAGCATTTTTACAAAGTACTCAAAAACCTCTTCTGACTCCATATGAATATTCTGTGCATACTCGCCAATGGCCTGTAGATATTCTTCCTTTGAACCTCCGACTGACTCCACATAAGACAAAATCGTAAAGCGGATATTCAGCACTACATATTCGCAGAACATTCTGGATTTCAAGGCTTCGCTGATGCCCCCAAGATAGGACTCAACAAAATTGTAAATCTCCCCCTGGATACCCCTTGCCAGAAAATCCAGAATTACGTCCGGCGCCACTTTTGATGTGTCGACTGTCACTGCTGCCTGATTATTTTCTTCCTGGTTCGCCATATATTTTGACAGATTTTCCTCTGTCAGCACATGCATCTGTGGCAGAACAAAACGGTACGCAAGGCAATGACTGGCGCTCTTGTAACATTCTTTGAGCATACTCAGCCGCTCTACCGGTTTTCCTGCAGCCACGTACCAATCCATTTTTTCCAGCGCCTTCTCACATATCTTCCGGACATAATCCAGTGCCTTGTCTGTCTCCTTTTCAACGTTATCCTGATCTGATTTTATTAAGACTCCATAACAGTTTACATTCCACCGGAATACCTGATACTGTGGACACCTCAGAAAATAGTGCAGGATTTCTTCCTGCTGCCGCAAAAACTGCTCTACTTCCAGCTCCGACTGGTTCTTCCGGTGCTCCTGCAAATATATGAAAATCAGGTTATAGCTGGACGCTGTCAGCTCCATTTCAAGCTTGGCCGCCTCATCATAGATTTCTTTGACAGACATTTTCCCTTCCAGTACTTTTTCAAAGAAAATCCGTCTGGAAAACTGTTCATATTCATGCATTTCATTCTGAAGCATCGTCTGGTAATCTTCCTGTTCTGCATCCTGTTCAATCTTTTCTTTTAATTCCTGAAGCACTTTTCTTAAGTTCATTCTCGTCACAGGTTTCAGCAGATACTGATCTACCCCGATGGAAATGGCTTCTCTTGCATACTCAAAGTCATCATACCCGCTGATGATAATAATCTTTGTTCTTGGGAGTTCTTCCCTCACGATTCGACTCAATGACAGCCCGTCCATGAACGGCATCTTAATATCTGTGATCAGCACATCCGGTTTCGTCTTTCGTATAAGCGGAAGTGCCATTTCACCATCCGCTGCCTCCCCGGCAAACCGATAGCCATACTGTTCCCACGGAATATTGTCTCTTAGACCTTCTCTGATTAAAGTTTCATCTTCTGCCAGAAATACTTTTAACATCACATCTTCACCCTTTTTTTAATCTACTCTTGTTCGAAATTCTGCTCTATGCTATGAATCCAATCTATTCCATAATTTCATAGAAATTTCGTTACAGATTTAGTAGGTTCGGTCATTCAACACACTCAACACATTTTTCTGTGTAAATACTTTTTCTTCCACGTAATTATCCTTTTCTATGCTCTGTCCTGTCTCCAGTGCCTGAATGATTTCTTCGATATATTTTCCCTGATATGGATTACATTCCACATCAACATTAATTGCCCCTGTCTTCACCTTTTCCAGCGCTTTCTTCGTTCCGTCAAAAGATATCACAGTGATATCTCCGCCTGTTCCGGTCGTCCTTCCTGCCGACTGAATTGCCTCCAGCGCACCAAAAGTCATGTCATCATTTTGGGATACAAGCACGTCAATCTCTGGATAAGTGTTCAGAAGCCTGCGCATTTCCTCTTCGCCTTTTGCCGTTGTGAAATCTGCATTTGTCTGCTCCAGAATATTCCAGTTTTCATGTTTTGCAGCTATCTCTTCAAATCCTTGTGTTCTTCCGAACATAGCTGTTGTTCCGGCAGTTCCCTGCAATACAACAATGTTCACCTGATCATCATTAAAACGCTGTCCTTTCAGATAATCTTCCAGCCATTTTCCCGCATTTCTTCCTTCTTCTACAAAATCAGAACCAACCCACGCTGTATATAGAGATTCGTCTTTCATGTTAATTTTCCTGTCCATCAAAATAACCGGAATCTCTGCCTCCCTTGCTTCCCGCAGTACAGTATCCCATCCATCCTCTACAATCGGAGAAAATACAATATAGTCCACTCTCTGGGAAATGAAGCTCCGAAGTGCTTTTATCTGGTTCTCCTGCTTCTGCCTTGCATTTTTAAAAATCAGAAAATACCCATTCTCTTTTGTTAATGTCTCCTTTACAGACCTTGTGTTAGCGGTCCGCCAGACTGACTCACTTCCTTCTTGAGAGACTCCAACTACAATTAAATTGTCATCGGTCGGCGTTCTTGTATCTTCCGCTTCGGGTTCCTGTCCGGCACAACCAGTAAGCAGTGCGAGTACGGCTAATACAATGATTACCTTTCGAAAAATCTTATTTTTCCGCTTCATTTTCTGCCTCCTCGCTTCTAGTGCTTTGTTTGCCTGCTTCCGGTTTTTCCGGATTATCTGTGATTGCCGGAATTTCAATCGTAATTCTCGTTCCGCTTCCTTTTTCAGACCAGATTTTCATACCAAATTCTGCTCCAAAATACATACGGATTCTTTCATTTACATTTGCAAGTCCAAATCCGCTTTCCGTTTCTTTACATGGTCTGGAAATTTCTTTTCCCAGTTTCTTTAATTCATCTTCATCCATGCCGACACCGTCATCAGCTACTGTCAGATAAAGATTTTCTCCCTCTTTCGTTCCTGTGATCTCAATCATTCCCCGGGAACGTTTATATTTAATTCCATGATATAACGCATTTTCCACAAGTGGCTGCAACGTAAGTTTTGGAATCTGATACTCATAAATTTCAGGATCTATATAAATATGGTAATCCAAAATGTCATGATACCGTTTTTCCTGAATCTGCAAGTAGCTGCTGATGTGCTGCTCTTCTTGTCGGATTGTGATAAATTCTTTTCCCTTACTGAGTACAAGACGGAAAAATTCAGATAAAGTTACAACCATCTCCACTGCTTCGTCCGGCTCATTTCCTTCAATCAGCCACACAATATTGTCCAGTGTATTATAGAGGAAATGTGGATTAATCTGCTCCTGCAGAAGTCTCAAATCTGCCTTCCTCATTTTCTGCTCGTCCTCTCTAACTTTCACAACCAAAGTCTGGATATTGCCTGCCATATCGTTGAACCTATCAGCCAGCACCGCAATCTCATCCCTGGAATCCACATCTGCCCTTGCATCTAGATCCCCTTTTGAAATTCTTCCAGCCGCCTGTGCCAACACCTGAATCGGACGCAACATGCCTGTTGTAATCTGCATGACTGCCATAACAAGACCAATGGTCAGGACCGCGATCAGACATGCACAGATAATGATAAATGTCCGAATCTGTGTATTCAGCGTATCCGTCACCTTTTCCATACTTTCCGTTTGATAATAAATATAATACTGAATATCATCCTGAATCAATTCAGTTAAAATATAAATATTATCATCCAGTTCTTTGATGTTACTGTCATAAGTACCACCCACATGAATATTCTGCACCAGATCATCGACCCGATTCTCCAGCGTGTCAATATTTCG
>OGPW01001608.1_pt1 | contig 14791 bp, 21 predicted proteins | sample 1553061 | NCBI WGS metagenome assembly OGPW01 (sample SAMEA2580292, study PRJEB22360) | human gut metagenome | biome: human gut; feature: human-associated habitat; material: faeces | place: Denmark | collected 2008/2010
GCTCTTGATTAAGCCGCTCAAATTTTTTCAATTTTTTCTCCTTATTTTTGCTAAAAGGTGCCGTAAATTGTCACCTTTTCATTTTATGATGTCTACAACAAGAAGAAAAGGAGAATTTAAATATGTTAGAAGAAAGCACTACTTTAACCCAAAACTTTTTGGAGGTAATCAGCGATCCGCAACCAGTAACGATCGTTTCCTACCAAGCCAGTCCAGCTCATGTGGTCAACACCTGGAGCAGCTACATCAAGGTGGTTGATGACTCAACCTTCCTCGTGCCTGCTGCTGGGATGCGGTCGATTGAAGCAGATATTGCGGCTCAAAACAGCCAGCTGATCCTGACCTTCGGCTCCATGAAGTTTGAAGGCACTGAAGGTCCAGGCCGTGGCTACCACGTTTATGCTACTGGCGAATTCGTTGAAGCCGGCGAGTACTTTGACCTCATGAAAGCCGATCTGCCTTGGTTGCGGAAGGTCCTGGTTGTCCACGTGCAAGAAGTTAAGCAAAAAATCTAAACTAAATAACTGACAAGAAAACCCCCTGGTTAGATGAAAATCAACCAGGGGGTTAGTGTTTAGGAGCTTTTTGGCCATCTCCGGCTTGGGCTGAATGAACTGTCGACATGTTTCCAGCTTGTATCACCATACGGCCGGATGATTGGCAAGGCTTTGCAGCAGCTTGATGTAGCTGCTTGATGCAAACGATACGAAGACACTGAACGGTCTAAGCAGCACCAGCTTGGACTATCAAAAGATCTTGCAGTCCAAATTAAGTTGGCAAGGCATTGCTAAAGAAACAGGAATCCCTTATTCTACTGTTAGGACGATGGCCCAGCCCGACTAGACCTCTGGAATACCAGCATTGTCCTAAATGGCAAGCTGTTCACTGATGAAAAGTACCAAGACATGTCAACCACGGCCAAGCTTATTTATGGCTATCTGATTCGCCCTGCGCAAAAGCGCTACAAGGATGAAGCGGGAAGAGTTGATGAAGAAAATGATTTTTTGGCTAAGATATCCCAGTCTTGTCTGATAAACCCAAAAAATGTAGCGGCGATCAACTTGCGCAAACGGACTATTGTCATGCTAAATGGTGAGATTCTAAGCTTTTCACGGAGGTTCCGGCATGAGATGGACAAATTGGTTGACGAATATAATTGGAAGGTCGAAATGGCGGCCAAAACGGCTGCTCCGTTAGGAAAATGACAATTGTTAGCGGGAACATATAGCAAAACTACCATCAAAATGATAAACTAGACAGTGAGGATTCCGCTTACATATTTTAGTCTGAATATCATTTTGAGGTTGATTTATGTTTAGAATTTTTGATTTGCTAAAGAGTAGGGCCCGGCTGAGCAAGGTTCTGGCTCCGGTCCAGGGCAGGTTGTTCCCGCTCGAGGACGTCAACGATGAGATTTTTGCTAGCAAGGGACTGGGCGAGGGCTTCGCGGTTCAGCCGTCCAGCGACTTGATCTACGCTCCCTTGAACGGCACGGTTACTTCTTTGTTTCCGACCAACCATGAGATTGGCATCCGGACTAAGGAAGGACTGGATCTTTTGATCCACCTGGGTTTGAATACGGTAGAGCTAGGCGGGGTCGGCTGCGACATTTTGGTTGAAGCCGGTCAGGAAGTAAAAAAGGAGCAGCTATTGGCGACCATGAACCGCAAGCTGCTCCGCGGGCTCGGCTACGACGATACGGTGATCGTGACTTATACCAACGACCAGATCCTAAAAGGGGTCTCGGCACCGGTCTTCTTTAGGGAGATCAATGCCAAAAGAGCGGTCCAAACGATCAGCTACCATTAAGTTAGATGAAGAAAAAGGCGCGAAAGTAGCAGGGATGCGGGTTCACGCCTGTTTTTGTTTAGTACTCCTTGTGCAGGTCTTGCTTAGCCTTACGGTCAGCCTACTCTTGCTTCAAGCGGGCTTTGGCATCAGCGATGCTCTCACCATCTTTGGTGAGATATTGGTCGACAAACTTGTCCTCGATTTTGCCATAGCCGCCAACTACGGAATCCTGAACCTTGCCAAAAGCTCCGGTTACTTTTTCCGCGATTTTTTCATTTGCTTTGATCAGTTTGGATTTAGCCATGTGTTGACTCCTTTCGCTTGTTCAACTTGTTTGTATCAGTGGAGATGTTTTTAGTATAAGAGGGCAGGCCAGGCAAAACAATCAACAATCGAAGGGAAACTGTTGGGTATAAGAAAAAGCAAAACGGGCGTGAAAGCAGCAATGGTGCACTTTCACGCCTGTTTTAATATGCTCTTTTACAAGTTAGGATCCATCTGGAAGCTGAGCGGGGAATCGCTAATGATCTGCGTACCAATAACCCCAAGCTGAACCGTTGCTAAAGGACCATGCTCTAATATAGGCGTTATTTCCAGTACCGTAACGCTCAACAAGCAGGTTGTATAGATTATAAGTATGGTGTCCTTTAATCGTATATACATGCCCATTGGATACGTCGACTTCACCGGTTCTACCTGCACGGTAGGAATGTCCCCAAGCTGATGCTTTATAAAATGGTACAGTTACGGTATTAGACTTTAAGTAGTAGCCACTTTTTGTCCATTTTTGTTGCCGGTAGCTAGTGTCGTACGGTGAGTACCATCTGAACTCGAAATGAATTCTAGTGACGTCTGCAGCGTGAACAATCTTCTGTGAAATATTACTACCAAAACCTACCAGAAGCAAAAGCGCAATGGAAAGTACTTTGATTACCTTTTTCATTTTTCCCCCTAAAATAATTTGATAAATAACAAGAAAGATTGTACAATCATCACAGTAGATGTTAGGTCTTATTTACTTTTAAGTCAATATGTAATTTCTTTTTTATTTTAGGAGGAGATTTAATTGTATATTAGAGAGCGACTTAAGTCTCCAAAAATGTATATAGGGATAGTAATAGGCGCGATAATTGTACTTTTTCATTTTATTTCTGACTATTATATCATTAAGCCGCAACTTGATGGAAACGTTGCGTTTTTTACTCCTTATACACGATGGATTGGCTATGATACTGATGCTATGACAACTTTTTATTATACTTTGTTGCCATTGTTAGCCTGTTTGACAGCCAACCAGTTATTCTATCAAGACCTAAAAAGTGGTTTTGTCAAGCATGCGGTTAAAGAACAAGGAGTCGCAAAGTACAGCTTTTCCCACTTGGGAATCAGTTTCTTAGCAGGCTTTTTGACAGTGTCTTTGCCACTACTTTTGGATTTTGTCTTGTTTTACTGCACCTTGCCTAATATGAAGCCAGATCCTGTTCTGAATATGAGCGTGGGTGTTACTTCAGATTTAACCTACCTCGCTGGTTTGTACTATTCAAATCCCTTGCTGCACGTGGCTTTCTACCTATTCTTGGCAGGACTAGCAGGGGGCTTAGCCGCTACCATTTCTTTGGCTGTAACTTGTTTTATCAGCAATTATTTTACTGATATAGCTATGGCCTTCCTGTTGTCGCTGATTTTTAACGCCTTTTCAGCAGCAACGACTTCGGCATTTTTTTCGCCAAACCTTTTTGTCATACCAGTTTGCCCGCTTTACATTCCTTCCTTAGCGGTGGCTCTGTCAGAGCTCCTTTTAGAGGCGCTTCTGTTCAGCTTGATCTATCTTTATGGGGTAAGACGTCATGTCTTTAGTTAACTACTTGCGGCAAAAGAGCGGATCCTGGCTGGCGATAAAAAGTATCTTGTTTGTGCTGGTCTGGACAGGGGTTTACACAATCTTGATTCTGTCAAATGCCAAGATCGTTGAGCATGGCACTCCGGCTTTAAGCAATGCCCGTTTGACCATCAGCAATCTTCACAACCAGCTTTATTTCCTTGCCCCTTTGCTGATAGTCAGCAGCCTGCTTTTCTTCAGCCGCCCTCAAAGCATAGAATTTTTCTACTTGGTCTTGAAGAAACGGCTGCGGCAGTACTTGCTGATCTATACCATTCTTGAAACCATCTTGCTCATCAGCAGTTTTTTGCTCAGCTTCGTGATTTCAGCTTTCGTCACGAAAGCACCACTAGCTTCACAAATCGGCTTAGAATTCTTGCTTTTCCTGGCACATTATTTAGGCGTTTTTACCTTACTCTTCTTTTTAGAGACCGCGATCTTCCTGGCTGGTAAATTGCGGGCTGGAGCGGCAATTGAATCCTTGCTTTTGCTGGATGCCTTTTTCCTGGACCGTCTGGGCTGGTCTGTTTTCTTAAATCATGGTCTGGCAATCGTTCCCGGCCAAGGCTTCTTCGTGACTGCTCCGGCAGTCTACTTGGCTTATGGCCTCTTGCTTTACTACTATCTGGCCAGCCGGGCCTTCTACCAGGAGGTCAAATATGCTTAACAAGACCCTATTAACAAGAAACTTGCAACTGTACTGGCATAACATCAAGTACCGTTTTCTTATTGTTTATCCGGCAATGCTCTTGCTTATGGCTTTTAAAAGCTGGCAGGGTATGGCCGAAATCCGGCTCTTTTCCGGCGTTTTGCAGGTCCCAGGAGCAATTGTCTTTTCTTTTGACTGGCTCTTTATAATGCTGGCTGTATTTTTAATTATCGGTGACAGCCCCCGGGAGCTCTTTCTAAAGGACTATCCAATCGTTAGTCGGGTTCCTGCCGGCAGCTATCTGGCTACGATTTGTTTTATGAATGCAAGCTTGACGGTCATGATTTGGCTGACTTGGCAGCTTTTTGGCGGCTTGCCGCTATCTTTTCTTTAGAGATGCTGTTGATCTTTCTGGCCTTGACTGCCTTGTACGCCAGTTTGCAGTTCTTTATCTCATCCTTGCTGGATCTGGGACTGTACGCGGCAGCATTTATAGTGGCGATTCTGGTCAACCAGCTGCCTTTTCTGTCCAGCTTGATGTATTTGCGCTACTCAGCTCACTGGGCGGACGGCTTGCTTGGTTCTTGCTTCTGCCTATTGGCAACCTGGATTCTCAGCCGAATGATAAAATATATCGATTTTTCTTTGGAGTAAAAAATGACGAAAATTATAGAAGTTGACCATGTCACTAAGCGCTTTAAAAATAAACTGGCCCTTAATGACGTTTCCTTCAGCATTGATGCTGGCAAAATTTATGGCTTCCGAGGCCCCAACGGGTCAGGCAAGTCCGTGACCTTCAAAACCGTTCTCGGCTTTATCCGGCCAAACTCCGGGACTGTCAAAGTTTTGGGCAAAAAAATCCGCCAGGACGTCATCTTTGCCCCGGACACCGGCTTCGCGATTTCTGAATACGGCCTGCTGGAAGACAAAACCGGCCTGGAAAACCTCAACCTGCTCAAAGTCTTGAACGATGACCAAAGCAGCCAGGCAGAAGCGATCTTGCAGCGGGTAGGCCTGGATCCAGCCAATCCCTTGAAACTGAAAGAGTATTCTCTGGGCATGCGGCAGTTTGGCCGATGCGGCGGGGGCTTTTGGTCGCGGCCGCCCTCCTAGGCGACAAGCAGATCCTCCTTTTTGATGAGCCAACCAATGCCCTCGACGAAGATGGGCAGGACTTTTTGGCCCGGCTCCTGCTGGAATTGAAGGACCAGGGCAAGACCATCCTCGTCTCCAGCCATGACAAAGACTTCCTTAACCGGGTCGCCGACCACATCTTCGTCTACAGTGAAGGCAAGATTGTCAAAGAATTGGAGCAAGATCATGAAGTTGAAGCATAAAGGAATCTGGTTCTCTGCAATCTTGCTCTTGTGCCTGCTAGGCCTTTTTCTAAGCAAAAAGCATATCGACCAAGTCTACCAGAACTTGCAGGTCTCCCAAACTGAAGTCAGTCAGACTGCCTATAGCAAGATCAGCCAGAATCTGGCTGTCAAAAGCGGGCAGGGCAAGACTGAAGGAGGCAACTACCTGGCAACCATCTACGTCAAGGCCAAGACTGGGCAGAAGCTATCCAGAAATGATTTCTACCTTTATCAAGGACTGAAAGAGGGAACGACCATGATCGACTCTTTAAAAATCAATGGCCAAGCAACTAGCCGCCTGCGATCCGGCGTAAACAAGGTCCAGGTCAAAGCCCTGAAAAACGGCAATGAGCAATATCTCTACCTGCTCGTCAACCCGAAAAAAGGCAAGTACGTCAAATATCATTTCAATCTGCAGAAATGAGAAATAGAAGTTAGAAACAGCAAAACAGGCGTGAAGGCAGCAATGGTGCACTTTCACGCCTGTTTTAATATGCTTTTTTACAAGTTCGGGTCCATCTGGAAGCTGAGCGGGGAATCCCCGGTTTGCTGGGTAATCAAGCTGCTGATCAGCTTGTTGTAGATGTCCGTCACCGTCTTGGCCATCTTGGCATTGGCCTCATCAGCGATCGCCGTGGCCTGGCTTGGGTCAGCATGCAGCTTCTGGTCGTATTCATAGCGGAGGCGCAGGACCTTTTCCTTGGCTTCCGTCTGGGCGTTGGCCAATTCCTTGCCGTACTTGCCCCAGTTCCGGTCAACCAGAACCCCGGCCAACTTGAAGATCCAGTAGGCAGAGTTCGGGCTGTAGTCGACCTTGCCGTTGCCCCACATGTAAGGCACCTTGGTCCCTTGCGGGAAGAAGGGAATGTAGACGCTCTGCGCCGTAACCCCCATGGCCAGCCAGTGGTACATGTCCTCGCCCTTAAGCTGCAAGAGGTGGGATTCCTGGGTCGTCGCCACCCCGATCGGCCGGAAGTTTGCCTGGCCCGCGTTCTTCGGGTTGGTCAAGTCATATTCCGTGTCGCTGTAGTGGCTGGCCAGTACCGTCTGGGCGTCCTGGACGCTGAGCGGCCGGTCCGCCTTTTGAATAAATGGCAGGTCAAAAGATTGCGGCTCCTGCTTAACTGACGGGGTCAGCAGCTTCTGCCCGTACCAAACCCGCGGGGTGTTGTAGTGCAGGTCGCTCTCGCTTCTCGTGCCAAAAATTTCCCGCCAGTTGAACTTGGCTTCCTTTGGCCACAGCTGGTGCTCATAAATGAATTCCTGCAGGCCGGCTGAATAAAGGAAGTTGGCCGGATCCTTAAAGTCGATATCCTGAATTGACAGCTGGTTGGCAACCACCGTGTAGGAGTCGTCCGGGATTCTCTGGGCAACCCAGTGGTGGCCGGACCCGATTTCCAAGTACCAGGCCTCGTCTCTGTCCGCAAACAGAATCCCGTTTGATTCAGCCGCCCCGTACTTTTCCACGATTTCACCCAAGCGCTTGACCCCTTCTTGGGCCGTCTTGACGTAAGGCAAAACAATAGTCACCATGGCTTCTTCCAGCAGGCCCTTTTCAGCGTCAAAGGGGTCGATGGCCAAAACCCGCTCGTTGGCATAAGCACTTTCCGTAGCACTCATTGCCACATGGTACTCATTGATCCCGTCTTCTTCAAAAAGCCCGTACTTTTTCGTCCATTCTGGAGTGGATGAATATGCAAAGGCCTCCTCTGGCAAATCAATTGTGAACTTGTTATCATGTGACTTGAAAGTCCGGGATCCTGCTTGCCGCTGGTGGAAGGCCAGGTGCTTGGGCCAGGCCGTCCGTGAGTCTTCATTGCGGCCAATAATCACGCTGCCGTCAAGGCTGGCCTTTTTCCCGATCAAGATTGAAGTGCAGGATGAACGTCCGTGTGTTGTCATAATTTGTCCTCTTTTCTCATTTTGCTCTTGTTTAGATTTTACCTTATTTTGCCTCCGCCCGCAGGAACGGGTTTTATCTGCTTAACTTTTTACTAAAAATACGCTGTTGGTTTGATATTGTGCTAATATATTAATTAGTACGAATAAGAGTTTTTTATAGGCTGATTGCCGATAATTCATTAGTCTAAGCTAATAGAATCAGCTGGAAAAGCTTGGTCTGGTTAGGAATGAAATATTAAAGTGATTTAAGAATATGATGAAATTAGGTGGAGCAGATGATGGCCAGAAGGAAAGAAATTGATCGCGAGCGAATATTGGACATCGCCTACAAGAAGGCCTTGACCGACGGGATCGAGAACCTGACTGCCCGCAGCATTGCCCAGACTGGCCACTTTTCAACTCAACCGATCTATTTGGAATTCAAGAACATGGATGGCCTGCGCAAGGAAGTGCTTAAGCGCGTCTCCCGCACCTTGCGTGATGAAATCCTGCAGAAGAAATTTATTGGCGAGCCCTTATACGATGTTGACCTCTCCTACCTGCAATTTGCCCGCGACCACCGGAGCCTGTTCTCAACGATTTTCGTCAATGGGGAATTTGGTGACGACTTAATCCGCGATACCTTGATGGACCTGGGCCACACCAAGCTCCGCGAACAGTACCAGCGCGACCTTGACCCGGAACTGGAGAAGTGGCTCATCACCCTCAATTGGATTATCGTCAACGGCCTGGCCGTAATGCTGGTCGATGGCCTGATTGACTATGACCAGGACAACTTCGTCCAGATCATCAAACGGCAGCTGGAAAGCCTTTTTGACCGCTGATCCATTTAAAAAATTAAACTATCAATCGGGCATTTCTATCCTTGTAATTTATTCACAAAAGCCCTGCTGAAATCCCTTTAATTTGGGTATAATAGGGAAGTAATGGAAAATCTGAAAGGTGGTTTTTATGAAAGTTTTAGCTCTTAACGGATCTAACGCTGACAAGTCTTACAACGAAATGCTGCTGAAGTTCATTGCCAAGCACTTCGCTGATAAGTATGATTTTGAATTCGCGACCGTGAAGGGGTTGCCGATGTTTAAGGAAGGCCAGGAAGACCCGGCTGACGTGGCCAAATTGAGTGACCAAGTTGCCGCTGCTGACCTGGTTTTGATCGGGTCACCGGAACAACAGCACTCAGTAACCAGCGCTTTGAAGAGCGCCCTGGAATGGCTGTCAACCAACACTCACCCCTTCAACGGCAAGCCAGTCGTTATCGTGTCAACTTCACCGCTGGCCCAAGGGGCTGCCCGGTCACAGACCAAGCTGAAGACGATTTTGGCTTCCCCAGGCCTGCGCCCGGTTGTCTTCAACGACGATGAATTCATGATGGGCGGGGCAGCTACTGCCTTTGACGAAAACGGCGATTTGAAGATTCCCGGTACCGTTGACTTCCTGGAACACTTCTTTGACGAAGTCGACGCCTGGTACGCACAAATCACGAAGTAAGTGGGGGGATTGCCAAATGAAATTATTAGCTATTGTCGGAACTAATGCCGATTTTTCTTTCAATCGTCTGCTCTGCCAGTTCATCGCCAAGCGCTTTGGCGATAAGGCGGAAATCGAAGTCGCTGAAATTGGCGACCTGCCAGCCTTCTACAAGGAAGGGCAAGCTGATGCCCGCGTTTTGGCATGGCGGGAAAAGGTTGACCAGGCTGACGGCTTGATCATCGCTACTCCAGAATACGACCACGCTATTCCAGCTGCTTTGAAGAGCGCTTTGGAATGGCTGGGCAGCCACGCTGGCAGCAAGGTTATGGCCTACAAGCCAGTCTGCGTTGTAGGCGTGTCCTTGGGCTGCCAAGGCGCTTCCCGCGCCCAGGAAGATGCCCGGGAAATCCTGCTGTCTCCGGACATGACGGCCAACGTTTTGCCAGGCAACGAATTGCTGATCGGCCAGGCTTACAGCAGCTTTGACAAGGAAAGCGGCGACCTGGTTGACGAAGCTTCAATCGCTCAGTTGGACAAGGTTATGGAAGCCTTCTTTGCTTTCGTTACCCAAGCCAAGAAGTAATGTAAAAGAAAAACTGCAAAATAAGGCGGATAGCTTGGCGCTTCCGCCTTGTTTTGTTTTAAAATTGTAGGGAGAAGTGAAGGAGGAGAAAAGATGGCAGAGGAGCTTTTACCCTTGAAAACAGTCCGCAATCCCCGGGACCTTGGCGGCTATACCGGCTTTGCCGGCAGGAAGATCAAGTCCGGACTTTTGCTGCGGACCGGGACGGTCGCAGCGATCAGTGAAGAAGATGGCAATTATTTGCGGGCTCGCGGGGTGAAAACCATCATCGACCTCCGTTCTCCGCAAGAATGCCGCAAGCGGCCGGATAAAAAGCTAGCCGGGATCCAGAACGTCAATATCCCCGTTAACAGCCGGGATCAGACCAAGGCCGGAGCCAGCCTGGCGGAATTAGCCAGGCAGTACGGCCTAGACCCCCTGGCGGGCTTCCGCCATATGGTGGAGAGCTACCGGCTGATGGTGACGGACGAGCACGCCCAGGCGGCTTTTGGCCAGGTTTTAGCCTATCTGGCTGAAACTGAAGGCGGAACTATTTATCATTGCTCGGAAGGCAAGGACAGGACGGGCCTGGTGACTGTCTTTTTGCTGACAGTTTTGGGGGTTGACCCGGAAACCATCCGCCAGGACTATCTTTTATCCGCTCCCTACCTTAACGACTACCGGGCCAAAAGGGACAAGGAAGCCCGGGAAAACGGGGAAAGCCTGGTGCAGCGGGCCAACCTTAGGTCTCTGGGCACGGTCAACAATGAGTACTTAGACAGCGCCTTGATCACCATCGACCAGGAATATGGCGGCATGGAAGCCTTTTTGACCCGGCAATTGGGCGTAACGCCCGTCCTTCGTGACCAGCTCCGGGCCAAGTATCTAGAAGAGTAAGGATTTAAAAAATGGGAATCATCAAATACATATCAACTGACCAAGTCATGGCCCAGCACAAGGCCATGGGGACCCACATCAGCCTGCAGATCTACGGGGCAAGGGAAGACCCGGAAAAGATCCTGGACCAGACCAAGGTCCTAATCGACCACTTTGAAGACCTGCTGACGGTCAACCGCAAGCTGGACCACCCCCGCTACGGCCTGTCCGAAGTAATCCGGGTCAACGACCAGGCGGGCAAGGAGGCCGTGCAAGTCTCCAGCAGCGTTTACGGCTTGATCAAGCTGGCCGTTGAGACCAGCCGGGAAAACTTCGGCTTCAACGCCTTAATCGGCCCCCTGGTTAAGCTCTGGTCCATCGGCTTTCAGGATGCCCGCGTGCCAAGTAACGCGGAAATCCAGGAGAAAATGAAGCTGATCGATCCCTGGATGGTCGAATTAAATGACGATGACCACACGGTCTTTTTGAAGCAGGAAGGCATGGAGCTGGACCTGGGCGGGATCGCCAAGGGTTGGACGGCCGACCGGATCAGGGACCTCTGGCGGGCTTACGGGGTCGAAGCCGGCATCATCAACCTGGGCGGCAATGTCCTCTTCGTCAACCCTTGCCCGAAGCGGGCCAACGGGATGTGGACGGTAGGCGTCCAGGATCCTTTGAAGCCGCGGGGAGAAAACATCACGGCCATGATGATCCCGGAATGCTCCGTGGTCACCAGCGGGACTTACGAGCGCTTTTTGGAAGTGGACGGGCACAAGTACCACCACTTGATCGACTCTCGGACCGGCTACCCGGTGGAAACCAACATCGCCGGGGTGACGACCTTCACCAAGAATTCCGTTGACGCGGAAATCGAGTGCAAGCGCTGCTTCTTTGCCGGCCAGCAAATTGCCAACTGGGTCAATGACCGCCGCTTAGGCGCCATTTACGTGTATAACGATGAACGGGTGGAAAAAGTCGGCCTGGATTACTAAAGTAAAGCAAAAGCAGCCTCACCTTCTGGTGAAGCTGCTTTTTCCTTAGGCCGTGGTCCGGCTGACGCTGAAGAGAGTCTTGAAGACCCCGGTCGACAGACCTGGCGTGTCGTTGACGATGAAACTGAGCAGCTGTGAATCGCTGATCAGCTGGCTCAGCTGGCTGATGCCGACTGAGTTGAGGATGGACAAGACCACGTACATGAAGAAGTAGGAGGCCACGAAAGAAACGATGGCCCCGGCCATGTGGTCCAAAGTGGCCGTGAAACCAGTCTTGGTCTCCTGGGCGGGTAGCCAGGCCTTGAAGATCTTGGATATCTGCTTGAGGATGAAGAAGAGGGCGAAGAAGGCCCCGAAGCGGCAGGCATGCAGGACCAGGCTGGAGTCGCCCGCCTGCCCCTGGACGAACTGGGTGTAGATCAGGTCGCCGACCGGATTCTGCAGCATGATGGCCAGCATGAAGACCAGACCGGCGAAGATCAAATTGACGATCCGCTTGGAGAAACCCACATGGTAGCCTTTGTAGGTCTGCCAGGCGATGTAGAGAATGACGAAAATAACTAAGAGCATCTTTATATCCTTATATCCTTTATTTGTAGCTGTAATTTTCCATGGATTCTTTTTGACCTTCAAGCAAAAATAATCCATAATTGTTAAGATAGTTTGTGTAACATTTTTTTGCGCAAGATTGCTTTTTGCGTTACATTTAAGGGTGTGAAACACGGTTTCACAGGTGAAAGAATGAATCCTGAACTTTTTGCAGAAACATTGTCAAAATATAATTTTAAGTTGTCTCCTGTCCAAGAGCAACAATTTAAAACATATTTTAAGGAATTGGTCCGGGTCAATGAACACGTCAACCTTACCCGGATCACGGACGAAGACGAGGTCTACCTCAAGCACTTCTACGACAGCGTGACTCCGCTCCTGCTCTGGCCAGAGGTCTTTGCAGAAGGAGCCAAGCTCTGCGATGTCGGGGCCGGAGCCGGCTTTCCGTCACTGCCGATTAAGATCCTCCGCCCGGACCTGGAAGTCACCATCGTTGACTCTTTAGGCAAGCGGCTGAACTTCTTGTCTGACTTGCTGGAGAAGCTTGGCATCGAAGGCGTGAACCTGGTGCACGGCCGGGCTGAAGATGTGGGGCAAAACCCGGACTACCGGGAGAAGTTTGACCTGGTAACTGCCCGGGCCGTGGCCAGAATGAGCGTTTTGAGCGAATACTGCCTGCCCCTGGCCAAAGTCGTCGGAAAGTTCCTGGCTTTAAAGGGGCCGCGGGCTGACGAAGAATTGGAAGACGCCAAGGGTGCCCTGGAGAAACTGGGCGGCGAAGTTGTCTTTAGCCGGGTCATCACCCTGCCAGGCAACGCTGAAGAGCGGATCCTCGTCCTGGTTGACAAGGTCAAGGCAACTCCGGGCAAGTACCCGCGCCAGGCAGGCACGCCAAACCGGAAACCCTTGTAGTTTTTTGGAGGTGCCCAAATGGCTTTTGGTTTTTTTCATCGAAATGAAATTCCCCAAAACAAGCAGGTCCAGGACCTGCCTTTAGCGGAAATCCATCCGAACCGCTACCAGCCAAGAAGGACTTTTAGCGATGATTCTATCCAGCAACTCGCCCAGACCTTGCAAGAAGAAGGGCTCTTGCAGCCGATCATCGTCCGCCAGGATCAGGGCGGCTACGAAATCATTGCCGGCGAGCGCCGCTTCCGGGCGGCCAAGAGCCTGGGCTGGGAAAAGATCCCGGCCATCGTGAACAATCTCGATGACCAGCAGACCGCTTCTTTGGCCTTAATCGAAAACCTGCAAAGGGAAAACCTGAATCCGATCGATGAGGCCCAGGCTTATGAGCAGCTGATGCAGCTCAACGACTTGACCCAGACCCAGCTGGCCCAGGATATCGGCAAGTCCCAGTCCTACGTGGCTAACAAGCTCCGCCTGCTCAAGCTGGCTGAACCTGTGCAAGAGTATCTGGCCAAAGGCGGGCTCAGCGCCCGCCATGGCCGGGCCATTTTGGGTTTAAGCGAAGAGGACCAGGTTAAATTGGCTGAAGAGATTGTCGAAAAAGGTCTCAGCGTGAAAGAGACGGAAGAGCGGGCGGCCAAGCTGGCTAATCCTAAGCCAGCCGTTAAGAAGAAGGCGGTGGTCCGCTATGGCCGGGACATGCAGCTGCAGATCAACACGATCAAGCAGGCGGTTAAACTGGCCAAGGAGTCCGGCGTGAAAGTCAAGGTTACCGAGGCGAAGAGCCCGGATGAGTACCAGATTACTATCGTGATGAAGAATCAGTGAAAGAAGAAGGAGGACTAGCATGGGCAGCGTCATCGCAGTCGCCAACCAGAAGGGCGGCGTTGGCAAAACCACGACGACCATCAATTTGGCCGCTTCCATTGCTAAAAGAGGCTACAAGGTATTGATTGTCGACATTGACCCGCAGGGCAATGCCACTTCAGGCTTGGGGATTGAGAAGTCGACCATCGAGTATGATATCTACAATGTTCTGATTGATGAAATCCCGATCGCCTCAGCCATCAAGCCGACTAGCAGCAAGAAGCTGGACATCCTGCCGGCCACGATCAATCTGGCCGGGGCGGAAACCGAGCTGATCAGCATGATGGCCCGGGAAACCCGCTTGAAGGGGGCCATTGAAGACTTGGGCGACAAGTACGACTTCGCCTTTATCGACTGTCCTCCTTCTTTGGGGCAGTTGTCCATCAATGCCTTTACGGCCAGCCAGTCGATTTTGATTCCGGTCCAAAGCGAATACTACGCTATGGAAGGATTGAGCCAGCTGCTCAACACCATCCGCTTAGTCCAGAAGCACTTTAACAAGGACCTGGGCGTGGAGGGGGTCTTGCTGACCATGCTGGATGCCCGGACCAACCTGGGGGCCGACGTGGTCCAGCAGGTCAAGGAATATTTCGGCGACCGGGTCTACAAGACGATCATCCCGCGGATCACCAAGCTGGCTGAAGCTCCAAGCTACGGGGAGGCAATCACGGAATACGCGCCAAGTTCGCGCGGGGCCAAGGTTTATGATGACTTAGCAAAAGAGGTGCTGAAGGCTCATGGCAAGAGACTCAAGAAATAAGAAACAGGAAAAGAAGGGCGGCCTGGGCCGGGGCTTGGGGGCGCTTTTTGAAGAAGAACCCCAGGTAAAGCCGGCCGAAGAAATCGAAGACCTGCCTTTGGCAGAAGTCCGGCCCAACCCTTACCAGCCGCGGAAGAATTTTGATGAAAAGAAGCTGGCCGAACTGGCTGAATCCATCAAGGAAAACGGGGTCCTGCAGCCGATCATCGTCCGCCGGTCAGTCG
>OGPW01001613.1_pt1 | contig 14752 bp, 12 predicted proteins | sample 1553061 | NCBI WGS metagenome assembly OGPW01 (sample SAMEA2580292, study PRJEB22360) | human gut metagenome | biome: human gut; feature: human-associated habitat; material: faeces | place: Denmark | collected 2008/2010
GCAGATTGCGTGCAAAGCCGTCAGGCGGGCTTTGTGCGGTGTTGCCTCTAGTCGTATAAATTATGAGATACTATATATTGTACTACTTTTTGCGGTAAATAGCAAGAAAAATCTGTGTGATTTTTTCGGTTTTCACGAATTTTTGTAGAAGATACGGTATAGACCGGAACATCACACAAAAAAATTTTGCCATATTGCAATAAAAACGCCTGCTGCCGCCGCAGCTGTTCCAGATCTCCCGTCATGCGGGAAACCACGCCCAGCGCAGCCATTTCCAGGATCTCCTGCCAGCAGTGCCACCGGGTGAATGAGAGAAACATATCGCTGCCCACCAGCAGCACCAGTTCCGCCTCCGGATACCGCTCCCGGAACAGCCGGACGGTATCCACCGTATAGCTGACCCCGGAGCGTTCCAGCTCGCAGCTGTCCACCTCACAAAAGGACAGCGTTTCTGCGGCAAGCCGGCACATCGCCAGACGGTCCGCCCCGGACGCCATGCCCGGCGCATCCTGTTTGAACGGCGAGACATTTGCCGGGATCAGCACGACCTTGTCCAGTCCCAGCCCTTCCTTTGCTGCTTTCGCCAGGTGAAGATGCCCGTTGTGGATGGGGTTAAAGCTGCCGCCGAACAGTCCGATGCGCTGCATCAGAACTTTACCACCGGCTCTTTGGGATTGCGCTTGAACAGGACGAGACGATTGCCGATGACCTGTACCACCTCTGACTCTGTCTTTTCCGCCAGCTCCTGCGCCGCCTCTCTGGCATCCAGAGGGCAGTTGTCCAGTACGTGCATTTTGATCAGTTCCCGCTTGCGCAGGGCATCGCTGACCTGCTGTACCAGCGTATCGCTGATGCCGCCTTTTCCCACCTGGAAAATGGTTTCGTATGTGCTGGCGATGCCACGCAGGGTCGCCCGTTGTTTGCTTGTCAACATAAAAAAGTTCTCCTTTTATTTCTCTTCAAAAAATGCTTTCAGCTGTTCCAGCGCTCTTCCCCGGTGGCTGATCCGGTTCTTTTCCGCCTCTGTCATTTCCGCCATGGACTTTCCGTCCACATAGAACAGCGGATCATAGCCGAACCCGTTTTCTCCTCTGGGTGCTGTGCCGATCACGCCCTCACAGACACCGGAAAACACCTTTTCCGTGCCGTTGGCATCCAGATAGCAGAGCGAGCAGACAAACCGTGCCGTGCGCTTTTCTGCGGGGATGCTGTCCAGTTCGTGCAGCAGCTTGGCGTTACGGTCTGCATCCGTTGCGCCCTCTCCGGCGAACCGGTGGGAATACACGCCCGGCGCTCCGTCCAGAGCGTCCACCATCAGACCGCTGTCATCGGCGATGACCGGACAGTGCATTGCCGCATAGACTGCCTTTGCCTTTATCGCCGCATTTTCTGCAAATGTGGTGCCGGTCTCTTCCACGTCCTGGCAAAAGCCTGCCTCACGCTGAGAGACAACTTCCAGCCCGAATGGTTCCAGGATTGCCCGGAACTCCCGGAGCTTTCCGGCATTGTTGGATGCAATAATGATTTTTTCCATGGTCATTCCTCCGTCGGTTCAAACAGGGCACGGACAAAGTCCTGTGCGTGGAACGGCTGGAGATCGTCGATCTTTTCGCCCACACCCACCAGCTTTACCGGAATGCCCAGCTCATTGCGAATGGATACGATGATACCGCCCTTTGCAGTACCATCCAGCTTTGTCAGCACGATGCCGGAAATATCTGCCACTTCCTGGAACAGTCTCGCCTGGTTCACGGCGTTCTGTCCGGTGGTTGCGTCCAGCACCAGCAGAATTTCCCGATGGCATCCCTCTGCTCTCGTCTCAATGATGCGGTTGATCTTTGCCAGTTCCTGCATCAGATTCTTCTTATTATGCAGCCGTCCTGCGGTGTCGCAGATCAGCACATCACAGCCTCTTGCCTTTGCCGCATCAATGGCGTCATAGACCACCGATGCCGGGTCAGAGCCTTCGGCGTGCTTGACAATATCCACGCCGGCACGCTGTGTCCAGACCTCCAGCTGGTCAATGGCAGCCGCACGGAACGTATCTGCCGCAGCGACCAGCACCTTTTTGCCCTCGCCTTTCAGCTGATGGCACAGCTTGCCGATGGTGGTGGTCTTGCCTGCGCCGTTGACGCCGATCACCATGACAATGGTGGGCTTTGTAGGATATTCCAGCGTCTGATCCTCGCCCAGCATCTCTGCAATGATCTCCTGGATCATGCCCATGATCTCCTGGGGATCCTTTACACCACGCTCTTTCACACGCTTGCGCAGGGTCTCGCAGATCTCCACCGAGGTCTCCGGTCCCAGGTCGCTGGTAATCATGGTCTCTTCCAATTCGTCAAACAGGTCGTCGTCGATCTTGGTGAACCCGTTCAACACCTGCTGCATCCGGGACATCATGGCATCCTTTGTCTTGCGCAGTCCGTCACGGATCTTGGCGAAAAAGCCCTTTTTCTCCGGCTGTTCTTCCGGCTCGGTTTCCTCTTCCGGTTCAGTTTCCTCTTCCAGTTCGGATTCTTCTTCCGGTTCAGTCTCCTCTTCCGGTTCAGTTTCTTCTTCCGGCTTGGACTCTTCGCTTTTCAGAATCCCGGCAGCCTCCAATGCCGCCTGCCGTGCCAGGGCAATTGCCTCCTGGTGCTGTTCTGATTCTTCCACCACTGCCTGTGCCGCAAGACGGGCTTTCTCCACCTCGTCCTGCTCCTGCGCTTCCTGTTCCCGGATGGCAGCGGCGGCGATGTCCTCTTCTTCCCCAGCGAATGCCCCGTCAGATTCTTCCGCCGGGCTTTCCTGCTCCGTCAGTTCTTCCTGTACCAGTTCTTCTTCCTGCTTTTGTTTATTGCGTTTCCAGAACGGTACGCCCTTTTCTTTGTTTTTGTTCTTCTTGCCAAATAAGCCCATGGTACACCTGTCCTTTCTATTGAAGTTCTTCCTGTTCCATCCGCAGCAGACGGGAAATGCCGTCCTCCTGCATGGTCACGCCGTAGAGGACGCTTGCCTCTTCCATGGCGCTCCGGCGGTGGGTCACCAGGATGAACTGTGTGGTATCGGTAAAATTCTGCAAATACTGGGCATAGCGCCGGACATTGCCCTCATCCAGCGCCGCATCAATCTCGTCCAGAATACAGAACGGAGACGGCCGCAGCCGCAGAATGGCAAAATAGATAGCGATTGCCACAAACGACTGTTCGCCGCCGGACAGAGAGATCAGATTCTTGATGACCTTTCCCGGCGGTGCGACCTTGATCTCGATGCCCGATTCCAGTACATTTTCCGGGTCGGTGAGTTCCAGGCGTGCCTCGCCGCCGCCGAACAGATCCCGGAAGATCTCCTGGAAATTCCGGTTGATAATGGAAAAGCTCTCCGAAAAAATGCGCTGCATCTCCTCGGTCAGCGAGGTGATGAGGTCTTCCAGTTCCCGCTTTGCCGTCTCTGCATCCTGCATCTGTTCCGACAGGAACTGATACCGTGCGGAGACCTCTTCGTACTCGGCGATTGCCGCCACATTGACCGTACCCAATCCACGGATGCGGCTTTTCAGACTTTGCAGTTCCCGCTGCGCCGCCTGGAGATCTTCCAGGGGCTGCGCCTGCTCCTGCGCCTCTGACAGAGACAGTTCATACTGTTCCAGCAGTTGGCGTATTACGCCGTCATAGTCGCTCTGGACAGCGATTTTCCGCTCTTCCAGCCGGCTCATCTCGCCGGAGAACTTTTCCCGGACGGCGTTGGTCTCCCGGAGTCCGCTCTGCATCTCCCGGATCTGCTGATCCTGGGCATCATGCACCTGCTGCCAGTGCCGGATCTCCGCCTGACCGTCAGTGCGGCTTGTTTTCATCTGTTCCAGAGTCTTGTTTCCACGGGTGATCTCGTCCTGTTTCTGCCGGATGAGTTCTTCCTGGGTGGAAATATCCCTGTCGATCTGCGCCAGCTTTTCTACCATGGAATCCTGCTGGTCGCTCTGCTGCTGGATCTCTCTGGACAAGGTATCCATATCCTTTTCCAGCTCCATCATGCTGATCTTCAGCTGTGAGCGCTGTTCCGCCAGACGAGCCTGCTCCTGTTCCAGGGCGCTGCGCTGGTCTGCCTCCTGGGACAGCATCTCCTGTCCCTTTTGTATCGCTTTTTCCACCTCTTCTGCCTCTTCGGCAGCGGCGGTGTATTTATCCGCAGTCTCCTGCATCCGCTGCTGCAGTACTGCCTGCTGCGATGCCGCCTCTTCCAGACGCTCTGTGTTCTGCTTTCGCAGATACTGTTCCTTTTCCAGCTGTGCCTCTGCGGCGACCTGTTCCGATTCTGCCCGGCGGCACCGCTGCTGGAGTTCTTCCATCTGCTGTTCCAGCTGCGCCGACTGTGCCTGCGCCTTCTGAAAAGCCGCTGCCGCCGCCTGCTCCTGCTGTTCCAGCGCCTTTACCTCACCGGAAAGCGCCGTCAGTTCCGCACGGCGTGTCAGCATACCGCCGGAACGCATTGCCGAACCGCCGGTGAACGAACCGCCTGCATTGATGACCTGTCCGTCCAGCGTCACAATGCGGAACCGGTACTGATACGCCTTTGCCAGTGCCGTTGCGCTGTCCAGATCCTCTGCCACAGCCACACGCCCCAGCAAAAACTGGACAACGCCGGAAAAGCGCTGGTCATAGCGCACCAGTTCGCTCGCCATGGCGATAAATCCCTCGTGGCGTTCCAGCCCGGTCTCGTTCAGCGTTCTGCCTCGGACAGAAGTCAGCGGCAGGAATGTAGCACGTCCGGCACGCTGTTGCTGCAAAAAGCGAATCCACTGTTTCGCAGCGTTTTCATTTTCCACAATGAGATTCTGCATGGCGCCGCCCAGTGCGGTTTCCAGCGCCACGCCGTATTTCTGGTCGGTGGTGATAAGCTGTGCCACCGTGCCGAACACCCCACGGGGCTTTCCGCCGTCCGCCCGAAGAACTGCCTTGACGCTGCCGCCAAAGCCCTCCATGTTCCGCTCCATATCCTGGAGCAGTTTCTGGCGCTGGCGCTTTTCCCGGAGTGCAAACGCCGCCTGGTCCCGGTTCTTTCTGCCCTCTTCCAGCGCCTGCACCGCATGGGCGTAGCGTTTCTGAAAACCGGCACGCTGGTTCTGCACCTGCTCGAAAAGTGCCTTCGCCTGCTCCGCCTTTTCTCTGGCGGCATCGTAGACCATATTCTGACTGGAACACGCCTGCTGCAAAGCGCTCTGCCGCATTCCCTGTTCCGTCAGCTGGGCTTTCAGTTCTTCCTGCTGTCCGGCGGCAGTCTGCTGCATGACACGCAGTTCGCTCTGCCGCACCAGCAGCTTTTGCAGGATGCCATTCGCCTGTTCATATTCCTGCCCACGCCGTGCCGCCTGCTGTTTCAGTCTCTCCCATTCCTGTTCCGCCTGTTCCGACGTCACCTGAAGCGACTCACGTTTCTGCCGCAGCTGCACGGTCTGTTCCGACAGGGATGCCATCCGGCTCTCCATGCTCCTGGACTGTTCTGCCGTCTCCGTTTTCTGACTGTGCAGACTTTCCAGCATCTGACGGCTGTGGAGAATGTCGTTCTCGCACACTGCCACCGCCGCCCGGAGCTGTGCCGCCTCTTCTTCCGCCTGCTGGATCTTCTGACGGATCTCTTCCATTTTCAGCGTGCTTTCCTGCATCCGGCGATAGCCTTCCTGCACCTGGGCATCTGTCCGCTGGATCTCCCGTTCGGCGTTCTGATATTCCGCCTGTGCCTGGAGATAGCCGTCCGACAGCCCGGTAAGCTTTTCCCGGAGTGCCGTCAGCCGTCGCACCCAGAGAGAGACTTCCAGCTGTTTCTGTTCCCCGGCAAGCTCCACATACTGCTTTGCCTTTTCCGCCTGCTGCCGGAGCGGTTCCACACGAGATTCCAGTTCCATGACGATATCCTGGAGACGCACCAGGTTTTCCTGTGCAGCATCCAGCTTGCGCTGCGCCTCCTGCTTTTTATAGCGGAACTTGGAGACACCTGCCGCCTCCTCAAAAATATCCCGGCGGTCGGTGCTTTTGGCGCTGACGATCTCAGCGATGCGTCCCTGTCCGATGATGGCATAGCCGTCACGTCCCATACCGGTATCCATAAAGAGTTCCGTCACATCCTTCAGACGGACATTTTTGCCGTTGATGCGGTACTCACTGTCACCACTGCGGTACAGCTTTCGGGTAACACTGACTACAGCACCATAGGCATCTCCCAGTTCGCCGGTCTCGTTGTTGATCTCCAGCGTAACTGCCGCAAAGCCCATTGCTTTCCGGGTCTTTGTGCCGGAGAAAATAACGTCCTCCATCTTGTTGCCACGGAGCGTCTTGGTAGACTGTTCCCCCAGCACCCAGCGCACCGCATCGCCGATGTTGCTCTTGCCGCTGCCGTTGGGTCCCACTACGGCGGTCAGACCCTTGTCAAAGTGCAGCTTGATCTTATCGGGAAAGGACTTAAAGCCCTGTAATTCCAGGGATTGCAGATACATTTCGATGTCTCACCTCTTTCGAAACATTTATTTTGGCGATTGCAGCACACGCACGGCATAGATCTGATTGTGGAAATCAGACAGCGGCACGGTCTGTTCCTTTTTCTGCAAAGGATCCATGCACTGATACGTCCCGTCCTCGCTGCCTGTCAGCAGTACATAGTGGGTGCTGCCGCTTTTCGGCATCTTCACCCGGACAATGGGAAAACAGCCGTCCGCCAGATACTCGTCCAGTGCGCCCTCCGGCAGTTCCGCAGCATCCTGCCGCAGCACCGGAACGCCTGTCACTTGTTCCAGTACGTCCCACTGCAAATTTCCCTGTCCGTCATACACGCCCTGTTCCGAAAAGAACTGGTTCACTGCTCCGGCATCGGCATCTTCCGGCAAACCGTCCACAGAGATCTGCTGCATTTGCAGCGCCGCCGCCACACAACAGGTCAGACAGCCGGAATCCGCCATGTGATAGGCAGAATCCCCCAGTGCATCGTCTTTCCAGCGGTCATCCTTCTGTCGGAAGATCACCGTCTCCGCCGCCGCAGTCTCTGCGGATGCTTCTGCGGTGACAGGTTGCGCCGTCTGATGAAAATGCCTGTAACACAGCACACCGCCTGCCGCCAGAATGACCGCCGCAAGGATGAGCGCCACGACCCTATATTTCTTTCCGGTCATATATTCCCTCATTTCTCCGAGACATTGCCATACACCCCACAGCATTTTCCATTTGCAAGAAGTGTTCCCGGCGACACCGCCGCATTCTCCTGCACACGGAGCGTTACGCCCTGCTCTGCCAGCGTTTTCCGGTTGCAACCATGCTGTCCCAGCACCTTGCTCATGGTACGGGGTGCTGTTTCCACAAAGAGTTCCGGTTTTCCACAGTCTGCCGCCGCCTTTTGCAGCTGCCGCAGATACAGACGGGATTCCACCAGTTCTCCGTATGCCGGGTGAAAATATCCGGCGAGCATCCCTGCCCGGAGCGACGGCGTGTCGTGCAGTCCCAGCCGGATCACACGCACCCCAACCTCATGACAGCGGCACAGGGCATCGGCGCAGTAGTCCAGCACCTCTTCCTGTGACAGCGCCGGATACACGCCGGGCTGACAGTACGCCGCCAGCTTTGTTCCGGCGAGTACCACTGTGGGATAGATCCGCAGGGTCTCCGGCCGGCACGCCAAAAGCTGTTCCAGGGTGTCGTATTCGTCCTGCAATGTACTGCCGTACAGCCCCACCATCTGCTGCAAGCCCAGGGAAAAGCCTGCCTGCCGCAGCATGGCACTTGCCGTCCGGACTGCCTGTGCATCGTGTCCACGGGCATTCAGCCGCAGCACACGGTCGCACATACTCTGTGCGCCCAGTTCCACTGCCGTCACATGATAGGCTTTCAGCCGTTCCAGAACCGCTGCATCAACGGCATCCGGACGGGTGGAGATGCGGATGCCGGAAAACTTTCCTGTTCCCAGAAACGGCTGTGCCGCCTCCAACAGGGCAGTCTGATACGCCGGCTCTACTGCGGTAAAACTGCCGCCGAAAAAGGCGATCTCCGCCGACTCCAGCGTTCCGCTGCGCTCCAGCATTTCCCGGCAGGTCTGTGTGATCTCTTCCGGCTCCGGCGCATGGACGGTGCCGCTGATGGTGCGCTGGTCACAGAAACTGCACTGATGCGGACAGCCACGGTGCGGAATGAAAAAGGCAAGAGTCTTATGCTTTGCCATATCCCATGAGCGACAGAGCCTCCTTGGCTGCCTGCTGTTCTGCCGCCTTTTTGCTGTGTCCCATGCCCTTGCCGATCACGTTGGAATTCAGGCAGACTTCGACTTCGAACGCCTTGTCGTGATCCGGGCCGTACTCGCTGACCAGCACATATTCCACCTTTTCCTCCGGGTTCTTCTGTACCACTTCCTGGAGCTGGGTCTTGTAATCGTGGAAACCGGAGGGCTGCTTTTTCTCCTCTTCCGGATCATCCGGGATAAACCGCAGGATATGCCGCTTTGCCGCATCCATGCCGCCGTCCAGGAAAATGGCAGCGATCACTGCCTCAAAGGCATCTGCCAGAATGGACGAACGGGATCTGCCGCCGGTATGCTCTTCGCCCTTGCCCAGCAGCAAAAATTCGCCCAGGTGGATCTCCTTGGCGAAAACGTGCAGCGCCTTTTCACAGACCATAGATGCCCGGAGCTTGGTCAGCTCGCCCTCCGGCAGTTCCGGATACTTGTGAAACAGGAACTCGGAAACCACGATGGACAGCACGCTGTCTCCCAGGAATTCCAGGCGCTCGTTGCACTTGCGTGTCTTGCGCTTTTCGTTGGCATAAGATGAATGGGACAGCGCCTCCAACAGCAGGTGCTTGTCCTTGAAATGATAGTGGATATAGGTTTCAAACCGTCCCAAATCTACATACTCTGTATGTTCCATGATTGCTTTCCCTCTATTTCTTTACCGGTCTTCCGGTATTTTCTGCAATGGTCTGTACCACATTTCCGGCAACGCAGTCTCTCGCCTGGCGGATGGCGTTGAAAAATGCCGTGCCATCAGAGCTGCCGTGCGCCTTGATGACCGGTTTCTGTACGCCCAGCATCACAGCGCCGCCCACTGCCTTATAGTCCATCTTCTTGGTGAGCGCCTTGATCTTCGGCAGGATCAGCAGCGCCGCCAGCTTTCCGGCAGCGCCTGCGAACAGGTTGCCCTTCATCTGGTGTGCCATAAACTTGCCCATGCCCTCGTACAGCTTCAGCGCCACATTTCCGGTAAAGCCGTCTGTGACGACCACATCCGCTGCGCCGGCAGGCAGCTCTCTCGCCTCAATGTTGCCGATGAAGTTCACCGGCGCCTGGGACAGCTGGACGTAGGATTCCAGTTCCAGTTCTCTGCCCTTGGTCTCTTCTGCGCCCACGTTCAGCAGTGCCACACGGGGCTTTTCCACCTGCATGACGTTCTGCATATAGGCACTGCCCATAATGGCGAACTGCACCAGCATTTCCGGGCGGCAGTCGTTGTTTGCGCCGCCGTCAATGAGCAGAAACGGCGTGGTCTCTGTGGGCAGCACCGGAGCGACCGCAGCACGCTTGATGCCGGGGATGCGCTTTACCAGAAAGGTTGCGCCAACCAGCAGTGCGCCGGTACTTCCGGCACAGACAAAGGCATCGCCTTTGCCGTCATGCAGCGCCTGCATTCCCACTGCCATGGAGGTGTCGGCGTGCTGTTTCAGCAGCGATGTGGGTTCTTCGTGGATGTCGAACACTGCCGGGGCGTGGAGAATTTCCATGCCGTCCAGCGGCAGACCGTTTTCCTCGGCGCAGTCCCGGATCTTCTGCTCGTCTCCGACCAGCGTCACCGTTACGCCCAGTTCCTGCACCGCCTGTGCGCCGCCACGAATCACTTCGAGCGGTGCGTTGTCACCGCCGAATGCGTCGATTAGTATATTCAAGATGTATGATCTCCCTTGTATTATTGTTCTGCCTCACGCAGATACTGTTCCAGCGCCGCCATGCCACGGTCGGCATACGCCTGGTACTTTTCCTGCTTTCCACGGATGCGCTCCGGCAGGTCGGGCAGAATGCCCATATTTGCACCCATAGGCTGGAAATTCTCCGTGGGTGCGCTGCTGATGTATGCCGCCAGTGCGCCCATCATGGTCTCCCGTGGCAGAATGAGCGGCGCTTTGCCCTGCAAGCGACGTGCCAGGTTCTTTCCGGCGAGAATGCCACTTGCCGCCGATTCCATATAACCCTCCACACCGGTCATCTGTCCGGCAAAGTACAGGGTGTCCTGTCCACGGAAATGATAGTCCGCATCCAGCAGGCGTGGGCTGTCCAGGAACGAGTTCCGGTGCATCACGCCATAGCGGTGAAACTCGGCGTGTTCCAGACCGGGAATCATGGAGAACACCCGTTTCTGCTCCGGAAATTTCAGATTCGTCTGAAATCCCACCAGATTGTACATCGTTCCCTCCTGGTTTTCCCGGCGCAGCTGTACCACCGCCCACGGACGGTGACCCGTGCGTGGATCGGTCAGTCCCACCGGTTTCAGCGGTCCGAACCGCATGGTATCCGGGCCACGGGATGCCAGCACCTCAATGGGCATACAGCCCTCATAGACCCGGAACGCATCCTTGTCGCAGTCGTGCAGAGGCGCACGTTCTGCGGCAATCAGCGCCTCGTAGAAGTTCTCGTACTCTTCCTTGTTCATGGGGCAGTTGATATAATCTGCATCCCCTCTGCCGTAGCGTGCCGCAAAGAACACTTTCTCCTTGTCCAGACTCTCAAAGCTGACGATGGGCGCAGCCGCATCGAAAAAGCTGAGCCGGGTGACAAGGATGCCCGCGGGTGCGCCTTCTGTGAGGGGTCCGGTCGCCACGACTACCGGAGTATCCGGGATACGATCGACCACGGCGGTCTCCAGGGTGATGTTGGGGTGATTCCGGATGGCATCGGTGGCGAGGTCAGAAAACTGTTTCCGATCCACTGCCAGCGCACCGCCGGCAGCCACTGCCGATTTCCGGGCGCACTGCATCAGCAGCGAACCCAGACGGGTCATCTCCGCCTTGAGCAGACCTGCCGCAGAATTGATGCGGTCGGCTTTCAGCGAGTTAGAACAGACCAGCTCCGCCAGCCCCTCATAGTGGTGCGCCGGCGTGTACTGCACCGGTTTCATCTCCAGCAGCTGCACAGAAAAGCCAGCCTCTGCCAGCTGCCAGGCAGCCTCACAGCCTGCCAGTCCGCCGCCGATCACGGTTACGTCTGCCATTTACGCACCTCCTACCGGACGGGAATAGCCGCAGCCCGGCTTTTCGCATACCAGCGTGCCGGACTTGCCGCCTTTCTGGAACAGGGTACAGCCGCACTGGGGACACTTTTCCTCGGTCGGCACATTCCAGGTCATGAAGTTGCAATCCGGATAAGCGCTGCATCCGTAGAAACTTCTGCCACGCTTGGACTTTTTCAGAATGATCTTGTTATTGCAAAGCGGACAGGAACCGGCAGTTTCCTGGACGATCTTCTTGGTGTTCTTGCACTCCGGGAATCCGGGACACGCCAGAAAGCGTCCGTAGCGCCCGATCTTGATGACCATATTTCTGCCGCACTGATCGCAGACGATATCCGTCTCCTCATCCGGCACTTTGACACGCTTGCCTTCCATTTTTTCCTCGGCAGTCTCCAGCGTCTTTGAGAAATCGCCGTAGAAGTCCTCCAGCGTATCCACCCAGCTTTTCTTGCCACGTTCCACATCATCCAGGTTGTTTTCCATCTCTGCGGTGAACTTCACATCCAGGATGTTGGGGAAATGCTCTTTCATCAGTTCCGTGGTCACTTCGCCCAGGACGGTGGGTTTCAGCTGTTTTCCCTCACGCTCCACGTAGAGGTGGGTGGTGATGGTGGTGATGGTCGGCGCATAGGTACTCGGTCGGCCGATGCCGTTCTCTTCCAGCGCCTTGATCAGCGTCGCCTCTGTATAGCGTGGCGGTGCCTGGGTGAAGTGCTGGTTGCCTTCCAGAGACTTCACCTTGATCTCCATGCCCTTTTCCAGCTCCGGCAGGTTCTTGTTCTCGCTCTTGTCGCCCTTGGCATCGTCGTACAGCACGGTAAAACCGTCAAACTTCACGGTCGAGCCAGTTGCCTTAAAGATGCAGTTGTCTGCCTCGATGTCCACAGACACCGTATCCATCAGCGCATCTGCCATCTGGCTTGCGATAAAGCGCTCCCAGATCAGCCGGTACAGCTTGTACTGGTCGGCAGTCAGACTGGACTTCACCCGCTCCGGCGTCATGTCCGGCATAGACGGACGGATCGCCTCGTGGGCATCCTGGGCGTTCTTCTTGGACTTATATGCTCTCGGCTCCGGCGGCAGATAGTCTGCGCCGTATTTTCCGGTCACATAGTCTGCGGCTGCCTGCTGCGCCTCTGCGGAGATACGCAGGCTGTCGGTACGCATATAGGTAATCAGACCGACTGCACCCAGTCCGTCGATATCCACGCCTTCGTACAGTTCCTGTGCCACCTTCATGGTGCGCTTGGACTGAAAGCCCAGGCGATAGGAGGCATCCTGCTGCAGGGTCGAGGTGATAAACGGCGGTGCAGGGTGGCGCTTGGTCACCCGTTTTTTCACATTCTGCACGGAATAGCTGGCATTTTGCAGCCGTTCCAGCAGAGCATCTGCGGCAGCCTTGTCCGGGATCTCCGTCTTGTCCACCCGTTCGCCGTCCACCTTCACCAGCTTTGCCGCAAACACCTTTCGGGACGGCGGCGCCGTAAACTTCGCATCAATGGACCAGTACTCCTGGGAAACAAACGCACGGATCTCGTTTTCCCGGTCTACCACCAGGCGCACAGCTACCGACTGTACACGTCCGGCAGACAGACCACGGCGCACCTTTTTCCACAAAAACGGGCTGAGCTTATAACCTACCAGACGATCCAGGATACGGCGTGCCTGTTGGGCATTCACCAGATCCAGGTCGATCTTGTGGGGATGGCTCATACCAGCCTGGATACCGCTCCGGGTGATCTCGTTGAACTCCACCCGGTCATCGGCATCCATATCTAAATGCAGCATCTGTGCGATATGCCAGGAAATGGCTTCTCCCTCTCTATCCGGGTCAGTTGCCAGATAGATATGGTCGCACTTTTTTGCGTGTTCTTTCAGTTTTTTGATAACGTCTTCCTTGCCCTTCATATCGGTGTACTTAGGCTGAAAGCCGTTTTCTACATCCACACCCAGTTTCGACTTCGGCAGATCCCGGATGTGACCCATAGAGGCAATGACATCATAGCCCTTGCCCAGATATTTTTGAATGGTTTTCGCCTTTGCCGGCGACTCCACGATCACTAAATTCGACATAACTCTCTCTCGTTCTCTCTCAAGGCAAAATCGTCTTCAAAACAGGGAAACGCTGCATAAAGCCTGCCTAACAGCTTTGCACACAGGCTTTATTCCGTGTTTCCGCAGGTTTTCCTGCGCACTAACGCATCCGCCGGAATTGTTTTCCCGGCAGGCGTTCCAGTTTCCCGTATAGTTCCAGTTCCGTCAGCGTTGTGGTCAGTTCCTCCATAGAAACTTCCAGTTCCGCTGCGATCTGATCCATGTGCATCACACGCTGTCTTTGCAGCAGAGACAGGATCTCTCCTGCCAGACCCTCCAGCTCTTCCTCCGGCATGGGGTCGATCGCCGGGTCGGGTTCGGTCTCTTCCGGGATTTTCGGCTCCGGCGGACGCTGTTTCCGGCGGCTTGGCTGCTGCACAGCGTCGGATTCTCCCAGCGTCATCACGGAACTCTCGGATTTTTCCCGTGTCTCATCGTACAGTGCCGATGCCCCGATCATGTGGGCATGGCTGGTGTAATACTCATAGACGATGTCCCGGCTGTCAAATACCGGGATCGCACCGTCCCGAAGATATTTTATCACACCCATATATCGTTTGTCAAATATATCTGCCGGCGGAATGCAAAAAACATCCTGTCCCTGTTCCATGGCGTTCTCCGCCGTAATCAGCGCACCGCTCCTGGCAGGTGCCTGTATGACAAAAGTTCCCATGCTTAACCCGGACAGCACCCGGTTTCGCAAGGGAAAATTCGATGGAGCCGGCGATGTTCCCGGCAGAAATTCCGACAGGATCAAGCCACGCCTGGCAATTTCATATTTCAAATTGGCATGGGGCTGGGGATATGCAACATCCAGTCCGCAGCCCATCAGCGCAATGCTGGGCTTATCCGCCTCCAGCGCACAGCGGTTCGCCGTGATGTCGATGCCCACGGCATATCCCGTCACCGGAACAAATCCCATCTGCACCAGATCGTGGCAGATGGTCTTTTCCACCTGGAGACTGTACGGCGAGGGATTGCGAGTTCCCACGATCGTCAGCAGCAGGTGTTCCTGCAAAAGGGAGCTGTCGCCCTGATAAAACAGCAGCACCGGCGGATTCACAATGGAGAGCAGCTGCGGCGGATACGCCTCGTCGCCGTACCAGAGAATGGACAGGCGCAGCTTTTCGCACCGTGCCAGCATTTCTTCCACTTGTGCCTCGCCGGTCTGGCGGATGCGCCGCAGCGTATGTTCCGGCAGGTGCAGTGCCGCATCGGATTCCGGCTTTTGCAGCACCTCCACCGCTTTCTGGGGTGAACCATACCGGTGGAGCGCTTTCCAGATCCGTGGACTTCCTGCGCCGAACACCATCACCAGCCACAGCAGGCAGCGAATCTCTTCCATGTCACTGCCCTCCGTTTCCGGCGGCTGCCGCTTTCTGCACTTCCCACAGGATAATGCCGGCAGCCCACGCCGCCTTTGTTCCGTGT
>OGPW01001627.1_pt1 | contig 14640 bp, 15 predicted proteins | sample 1553061 | NCBI WGS metagenome assembly OGPW01 (sample SAMEA2580292, study PRJEB22360) | human gut metagenome | biome: human gut; feature: human-associated habitat; material: faeces | place: Denmark | collected 2008/2010
CTGCCCGCTGCGCCAGCTCATTCTGGCCGCGCAGGGCAACGGCGACAGTGCCGTCACCGTGTTCGGTATGCTCGTCGGCGCGGCGCTCGCGCACAACTTCGGCCTTGCGGGCAATCCCGACTCCAAGAGCGAGGCGGGCGAGCTGATTGTCGGCGGTATCTCGACTGCCGGTAAGATCGCCGTCGTGCTCGGCCTTGTTGTGATGCTCGTGGTCGTCATTTTGAATCTGCCGAAGAAGGAGGAGGCGAAAGCGTGATCGACGCAAGAGGATATTCCTGCCCCATGCCCGTGGTGATGGTGCAGAACGAGGTGAAGAAGAACGCGCCTGCGTCTCTCGACGTGCTGGTCGACAGCATGACCTGCGTGGAAAACGTCACCCGCTTTGCCGAAAAGCAGGGTTATAAAGTGGAGTATGCCGCCGAAGGCGAGGACTTCCGGCTGAAGCTCAACAAGTAAGAGAAGGTCGGACTACCATATTATGATGAAAAGAGACGCCTGCAGAGCGTCTCTTTTTATTCTTTCAGCAGCTTCATCCGCTCGCGCCAGTCGGGCATGTAGCGCTCGATGAGCGCGTAGAACGAGGGGGAGTGGTCGTGGTGGCGGATGTGCGCGAGCTCGTGGACGACGACATAGTCGATGGCTTCGCGCGGATACTGCATCAGCCGCCAGGAAAAGCAAAGGCTGTTTTTCCCACTGCACGAGCCAAAGCGCGTGCGCGCGGACGTGATCTTGAGGCCCGTCGGCGTGAGGCCCATGATGCCGCTCCAGTAATCGACGCGCATCGGGAGGTATTCCTTCGCACGCGCGATGAGCGCTTTGCGCTCCTCGTCCGTCGGCTCGGGATGGGCAAGGCGGCGCGCCTGCTGTTTTTCGCGGGCGCGGGTAAGCCAGTCCTCGTGCTCGGCGACAAAGCGGTCGATGAACTCTTTTTTGACGCCGTAGGGGGCGCGGACGACGGCATTTCCGTCGCGGTCCAATTGCAGGGACATCGTACGGCGCTTGGCGCGAATCAGCGTATAGCCCGTCATTCGCCGATATAGGTGAAGCGGCGGAACGTCTTGCCGTCGCGCTCGACAGTCTCGTTCCACATGCTCACGGGCCGGACCCAGAGGCCAAAGTCGCCGTACAGCGCGCGATAGACGACGAGCTCCTCCTCCGTCTCTGAATGACGTGCGACGCCGAGGACCTCATATTCTTTGCCCTTGAAGTGGCGGTAGCGCCCGGGCTTAATGCTTTCCATGAATGATGCCTCCTGCAAAGGATTTGGATAGAGTATAGCACGAAGAAGCGAAAAAAGGAAGCGGCGCGTGCCGCTTCCTTTTTGATTTGATTTTGAAATTTGCTTCTTAGTAGCTGCCGAGGTCGGCGGACTTGTCGCCCGTGACGCTGACGCCGAACTCGTAGTCGTTGCCGGGGAGGATGGCGTTCAGGATGACACCGCACAGGGCCGCGATGGCGAGGCCGGAGAGGGTGACGGCCGCGCCGCCGACAGTGAAGGTGATGCCGCCGACCGAGCTGAAGCCGAGGCCGCTGACGAACATGACCGCTGCGATGATCAGGTTGCGGGACTTGGTGAGGTCGACCTGGTTTTCCACGATATTGCGCACACCGACCGCGGAGATCATACCGTAGAGGATGAAGCTGACGCCGCCGACGATGGCCGCGGGGATGGAGTTGACGAGCGCGTCAAACTTGGGGGAGAAGCTCAGGATGATGGCGTAGATGGCCGCGAGGCGGACAACGCGGGGGTCGTAGACCTTGGAGAGGGCGAGCACGCCGGTATTCTCACCGTAGGTGGTGTTGGCAGGGCCGCCGAACATGCCGGCAAAGGCGGTGGCAAGACCGTCACCGAGCAGTGTGCGGTGCAGGCCGGGATCTTCGATGAAGTTGCGGCCGGTGGTGGAGGAGATGGCGGAGATGTCGCCGATGTGCTCCATCATGGCGGCGATGGCGATGGGTGCCATGACGAGGATAGCGGAAACGTCGAACTTCGCGATGACGAACTTCTGAAGGCCGATGAGATTCGCCTTGTTGACGGCGGCGAAGTTGACGAGCGGCTGCATCACGCCCTCTGCATCGGGCAGCTGCGCGCCGCAGGCGCTGGCGATGACCGCGACGATGTAGGAGCCGACGACGCCGAGCAGGATGGGGATGATCTTGACCATGCCCTTGCCCCAGATGTTGGCGACCACGATGATGGCCATAGCGACGAGGGCGAGCCACCAGCAGGTGGAGGCGTTATTGATGGCAGAGCCGGAGAGGTTCAGGCCGATCATGATGATCATCGGGCCCGTGACGATGGGAGGGAAGTAACGCATGACCTTTTTCGCGCCGAGCACCTTGAAGAGGAGTGCGAGCACGAGGTAGAGGAGACCTGCGATCACGATGCCGCCGAGCGCGTAGGCGAGCTTCGTTTCGGGATCGAGACCTTCATAGGCGGGCATCGTCGCGACCGTGGAGAAGCCGCCGAGGTAGGCGAACGAGGAGCCGAGGAACGCGGGGACCTTGAACTTGGTGCACACGTGGAACAGCAGCGTGCCGAGACCGGCGAACAGCAGCGTCGTCTGGATGGAGAGCGGCAGGCCGTAGCGCTGGACCAGAATGGGGACGAGCACCGTCGCGCCGAACATGGCGAACATGTGCTGCAGGCCCAGGATCAGCATTCTGGGGGTGCCCAGCTGTCGGGCGTCGTAGATGGCTTCGTGTCCGAGATCTTTCTTCATGTGATTTTCCCTCTTTGCTTTCTTCTTATTTTTATTCTCATTTGAATAAACATGGTTGGGCCCCGTGCGGGCAAAAAATAAGACCGGTAAGAAAACTTACCGGTCAAAAGAAACAATATCAATAAAAACGGAAACAGCAATACCGAGAGAGGAATTTTTCTTTTTCGGCGCGGTGCAGAGCATCATGGGTCGTTCCTCCTGTTCGTTTGTTGTCGTCTGACCAAGAATACCCGAAAGCAGGCAAGATTGCAAGCCGGAATTTTGACCAATTTACATGAAAGATATCCATCATTTTTGTGCAAAAATGCGGGCAGCAAAACGAAATTTTTCCTGCAAAGGACTTGCCAAGACTGTTTTGATGATGTAAAATACCCATACCTCCTATTGATAGCGCCTATAAATGGAGGACTTTTTAAAAAGAGAGTGTGTGTTGTATGGAAAAGAAAAAACTAAGCTTGCCGAAGCAGATCGGAATTGCGCTGCTGCTCGGTATTCTGGCCGGCTATGCCTTTTATATGCTGGGAATACCCGAGTTCACGACCAACTACTTAAAGCCCTTCGGTACCATCTTCGTCAACCTCCTCAAGTTCATCGTCGTCCCCGTCGTGCTGCTGTCGATGATCGACGGCATCATCTCCATGGGCGATATGAAGAAGGTCGGCTCCGTCGGCTGGAAGACGGTCGCCTACTTCCTTGTCACCACGGCCGCGGCCTGCGTCATCGGCCTGGTATTCGCCAACCTCTTCAACAATGCAGGCTGGTTCCCCACGCTCGCGCTGGAGGACGGCGCGGTCTGGGATAAGGCCACCAGCGCCAACTTCATGGATACCCTGGTCGCCATCTTCCCGAGCAACATGTGGAAATCCTTCACCGACGCAAACATGCTGCAGGTCATCGTGATCGCCCTGATGTTCGGCGGCGGCATCCTTGCCGCGGGCGAAAAGGGCAAGCTTGCCAAGGACCTGGTCTCCACGCTCTATGCGGTCATCGAGCGCGTGATGGCGTTCATCATTGCCCTCAGCCCCATCGGTGTGTTTACGATGATGGCGTGGGTCGTCGCCACGCAGGGCCCTGAGATCCTCGGCTCTCTTGCCGTGGTGCTCGGCTGCGCGTACCTCGGCTACATCGTCCATGCAGTCCTCTGCTACTCGTTCTCTGCCAAGGCGTTTGCGGGCATCAGCCCCTTCACCTTCTTCGAGAAGGCATCCCCCGCGATGATTTTCGCCTTTACCTCCACCTCCTCTGCCGCCACGATCCCCCTGAGCAAGGAGTGCGCGGATGAGCTGGGCGCGGAGGGCGACATTTCCTCCTTTGTTATCCCCCTCGGCGCGACGATCAACATGGACGGCACCGCCATCTATCAGTGCGTCGCCACCATCTTTCTTGCCACCTGCTGCGGCATGACGCTGACCCTTGGCCAGATGGTCACGATCGTCGTCACCGCGACGCCGCCGGTACGCCGGGCGCGGGCATGATCATGCTTGCCATGGTGCTCGAGGCGATGAACATCCCCGTCGATATGATCATGATCATCTACGGCATCGACCGTCTTTTCGACATGGGCCGTACCTGCCTGAACATCACGGGCGATATCTCCTGCGCCTGCTGCGTGACCAAGTGGGAGAGCAAGAAGGCCGCGCAGACTGCCAAGTAATTTTCTGTTCCGCAATCAAAATGCCGCCCCGATTCGGGGCGGCATTTTTCGTCCGAACAAAGCGGATTGGGATTGCATTTTAACACAGCGGGGCATACAATGATGCTGCTTCGCCAAAGGCGAGGCACAGGAGGAAGAAGATGACGACTGATCGGAAACGGGGATATCTCTATATCCTGCTTGCCGCGATGCTCTATTCCACGACGGAGGTCGCGCTCAAGGCGCTCGTTGCACCCATGCAGGTGACAGTCGAGCGTGTGCTGCTCGGCGCGGCTGCGCTGATGCCCTTTGCACTGAACGACCTCAAAAAGCGGGATATCCAGCTTACAAAGGCGGACTGGGGCTATTTCACACTGCTCGGTTTTCTGACGGTGACGCTGCACATGTCGCTTTTGCAGATGGCGGTGCTGCACATGGACGCCTCAGCTACATCGATTATCTACTCGGGCAATCCTGTGTTCGCGGTGGCGCTGGCGCACTTCATCCTGCATGAGCCGCTGAAAAAGAACCATCTGCTGGCCATCGGCGTGGAACTTGTCGGCATTCTCTTCATCCTCAATCCCGCGCACCTTGAGATCAGCCTGCGCGGCTTTTTGGAGATCATCACCGCCACGCTGCTGTTTGCCACTTACGGTACGCTCTGCAAGCTGCGTCTGCCGCGGCTCGGCGCGCTCGTGATCACGACGTTCAACATGCTCATCGGCGGTCTGGAGCTCCTTTTCCTGCTGATGCTCGGTGAGATTCCGGCGGTCGGTGCGCTTTACAGCGGCCTGGGGCTGGAGATATTCGCGGGCATTCCGTTTTTCACGGGCTTTACGCTCAAAACGACGCTGCTTTTGTGCCATGTCGGCATCGGCTGCGCGGCCATCGGCTTTCTGCTCACGGCGAAGATCACGGAGTACACCTCTGCGACGGAGGCATCGTTCGTTTATCTCGTCAAGCCCATTCTGGCAACGGCGCTGGCGGTCGTCGTGTACCACGAGCATATCAGCGTGAACCGCATGGTCGGCATCGCGTTCTTTGTGGCGGCGTCGCTGTGTGTCAGCGTGCCGGTGCTGAGAGAAATGCGGCGGGAGCGCGCGGTAAATACTTGACAATGAGAATGGAAAAGCGGAAGGGCAGCGCCCTTCCGCTTTTTTGTTATTCGTCGATGCGGGTGATGTCGTGGACCCACTTGCCGGAGTGCAGGCGGTAAAGGCCGATGGGGGATTTGATGATATATTCGATCATCAGGCAGAGGCAGAAGACCTCGTTCGGCACCTTGAGCACAAGGCCTAAAAGGCACATGATGGGCAGCGTGCCGCACCAGAGGGGGAAATTGTCGATCACAAGCGAGGCATTCACATCGCCGCCGCCGCGCAGCACGCCTACGACCATCGTGGTTGAAAAGCTGTGCAGCGGGATGGCGCAGGCATAGCACATGAGCATCACACTGCAAAGCCGCTCGGCGACCGCCGAGAGCGAGAAGAGCGGCATGACGAACGGGCGCATCAGCGTCACGAACATCGTGTATTCGGTGAGGCCGAGCACAATGCCGAACGCGAACGCCGTGAAGCACAGCGCGCGGCCAATGTTGTAAACGCCCTTTAAGTTGCCCGTGCCGATCTCCTTGCCGACGATGACGGACACCGCCGCCGCGATGCCGAACACGCCGGAGGTCATCAGTTTGTCGATATTGCCCGCAAGCGTGTAGGCGGCGATGAGATCGCTGCTATTTGCCATGTGGCCCATGATGACCGTGATCATCGAAAAGCCTGTGCCCCAGAGCGTCTCATTGATGAGCACCGGCGCGCTGTAGCGCAGGAATTTACGCAGCATGTCCATGCCGGGGCGGAGGATGGCGTGCTTTATGAGCGGCATCGTGCGGCAGCGGAACGCGTAGGAGAACGCGACGACGAACTCCACCACGCGGGACAGAAGCGTCGCTACCGCCGCACCCGTGATGCCGAGCGCGGGCAGACCGAGCTTGCCGAAGATCAGCACATAGTTGCCGAGCGTGTTGCAGAGCATCGAGATCGCGAAGACGATCATGCCGAAGCGCGGATTTTCGATGCTGCGCTGCATGCCGATGTAGATGGAGGAAAGCGAGTTGAAAATGTAGGAGAAGCCGACGATGCGCAGGTACGGCTCGGCCAGCTCCACGAGTGTCAGATTGTCGGTGATGAGGTAGAGCACCTGCGCGGGAAACGCGCACAGAATGGCGGCAAACAGCACGCTCACGCCGCCCGCGATCATAAAGCCGATGCCCATGACGCGGTTGATGCTCTCGCGGTCGCCGCGGCCCCAGTATTGGCTGATGAGCACGCTTGAGCCGCTTTGCAGGCCGAAGACGACGAGCTGGATGATGAAGACTGGCACGTTCGCCACCGTGACGGCGGACATCTGATCGCTGCCGAGAAGTCCCACCATGAACGTATCGAGAAAGCCGAGCGACGTGGTGATCAAATTCTGCACGATGACCGGCAGCGCCAGTAGAAAAAGATGCTTGTAAAAGCCCTTGGGCTGGTGAAGATAGGAGAACATAATAACCTCGAATCGTGGAATTACAGCATGGGGAAGCGCGTGTCGCGGTGCACCTTGAGCGCGGAGACGAGTGCGTCGATCTCTTCTTTCGTCGTCTCGGGGCCGAAGCTGACACGCAGCACGCCCGCGGCGGCCTTTTTGTCAAGGCCCATCGCGCGGTAGACGTGACTCAGCTGCCCGCGGTGGCAGGCGGGGGCCGCCCCGGAGCCGAAGCCCCGGAGGAGAGCGGAGCCTGCCGAGATGCAGATGCCCTGTGCGCCAAGTTCCGTAACGACATTCGCCGACGGGTAGCCGACGAGCGAGATCGACAGGATGTGCGGCGCGGTCCCGTCGCCGATGCGGACGACGCCGTCGAGCGCGAGGAGCTTTTCCTCGGCGTAGGCCTTGATGGCGGCGACGTGGGCGAGCTTTTCATCGAGATGGTCGGCGCGCAGCTCGACCGCCTTGGCAAAGCCCGCGATCTGGCCCGTGGCCTCTGTGCCGGAGCGCAGGCCGCTCTCCTGCCCGCCGCCAAAGATCAGCGGTTTGGGCGCGCGGATGCGCTCGCCCAAATACAGGCCGCCGATACCCTTGGGCGCGCCGAGCTTGTGCGCGCTGACGGAGATGAGGTCCGCGCCCAGCGTGTCGGCGCGGAACGGAATTTTCAAAAAGGCCTGCACCGCGTCGGTGTGCAGCAGGGCACGGGACTTTTTCGCTTTCAGAAGCTGCGCGACCTCGGCCACGGGGAAGATGCAGCCCGTCTCGTTGTTGACGAGCATCATCGTGACGAGTGCGGTGTCGTCGCGCAGTGCACTTTCGACCTGAGAGGCGGTGATGTCGCCGTTCTTGTCGGGCTTTAAGTACGTGACGGAGTAGCCCTCCTGCTCGAGGGCCTTGCAGGTCTCGAGAATCGCGCTGTGTTCCACGGCGGTCGTGATGATGTGCTTGCCGGCGTGGCGGTTCTGGTGCAGGGCAAGGCGGACGGCCCAGTTGTCGCTCTCCGACCCGCAGGAGGTGAAGACGAACTGTTCACTCTTGCAGCCGAGCGCGGCGGCAATCGTCTCGCGCGCCGCGGCGACAGCGTCGCGCGCCTGCTTTCCGATGGGGTACTGCGAGCTGGGGTTGCCCCAGCCAGAAACCAGCGTATCGTAAACGGCGTGCGCCACCTCTTCGGGAACGGGGGTGGTGGCCGCGTGATCGAGATAGATCATATCGGGAAAATCCTTTCTTTGGTCTTGTCAGAATGCTCAAATGATTATACAATATAAAAATAAAAAAGCAAGGGCGGCGGACGCTTTACGTCGGAAACGGCAGAAAAAAAGCGGGACTTTACCGCCCAAATCGCGGAAAAGGATACAAACATACATGAAAGTTGCGATCTGCACCCTCGGGTGCAAGGTGAACCAATATGAAACGCAGGCACTCGAGCAGGAGCTTTTGCACCGCGGACATACACTGGTGGATTTTGAGGAGACGGCGGACGCCTACGTCGTCAACACCTGCTCGGTCACGGCGGTGAGCGACAAAAAGTCGCGCCAGATGCTCCGTCAGGCGCAGCGCCGCAACCCGAGCGCGGTCATCGCCGCCTGCGGCTGCTACGCCCAGACGCATCCCGAGGACGTCAAAAAGCTCGGGCTCGACGTCATCGCCGGCACGAATGACCGCGCGAAGTTCATCGACCTTCTGGAGCGCGCGGCACAGGACAAAACGCCTATTGTCGATGTCGACGACGTCTGGGAGCGGCGCGATTTTGAGGTGCTGCCCGCGGGCGGTATGGTGAATCGCACACGCGCGATGCTCAAGGTCGAGGACGGGTGCGTGAACTTCTGCACCTACTGCCTCATTCCTTACGCGCGCGGGCGCGTGCGCTCGCTGCCGATGGACGAAGCTGCAAAGCAGGTGAAAGCGCTGCGTGAGGAGGGCTACCGTGAGATCGTGGTCACGGGCATCGAAATTTCGTCCTACGGCTCGGACTTCAAGGACGGGACCTCGCTCATCGACCTTTTAGAGCTCATCGCGCGCGAGGGCGGCGAGATGCGCATCCGCCTCGGCTCGCTCGAACCGCGGACCATCACGGAGGAATTCTGCAAGCGGGCGTCGAAGCTTCCTTACCTCTGCCCACATTTCCACCTCTCGATGCAGTCGGGCTGCGACACGACCTTAAAGCGTATGAACCGCAAGTACGACACGGCACGCTATATGGAATCCTGCGACCTGCTGCGTCAGTATTTTGACGACCCTGCCATCACGACGGACCTCATCACGGGCTTTCCCGAGGAGACGGAGGAGGAATTCGCGCAGACGCTTGACTTCATCGCGCGCGTCGGCTTTGCCGACATGCACGTCTTCCCTTATTCCATCCGCCCGGGCACGAAGGCTGCGGAGATGCGCCAGATCGACATGCCCGTGCGCGAAGAGCGCGCTGCGCGCGCCTCGGCTGTCGCCAAGACGATGCACGAAGCGTATCTTGCGTGCTGCGTGGGCAAGATCTTCCCCGTGCTCTTCGAGCGCGACCGCAAGGGCGGCAGCGCGGGCCACGCGCCGAACTATATGGAGGTATCCGTCGCGCAGGAAGGCCTGCACAATCAGGTGAAAAACGTGAAGATCACGGCGGTCGACGGCGGCAGTCTTCGCGGCGAGTTGGAGGAATAACGCATGGCCAACCATTTTTATGCCTATATCTCCCGCATGCGCTGTGTCAAGCGCTGGGCGCTCATGCGCAACACCGAGGAGGAGAACATTCAGGAGCACAGCCACATGGTCGCGGTGCTGGCGCACGCGCTCGCGCTCATCCGCACGCGTGTCTTCGGTCTGCCCACGGACGCGAACGCCGTGGCGGTCGCCGCGCTCTACCACGACGCAACGGAGATCCTGACCGGCGATATGCCGACGCCCATCAAGTACTATAACCCCGAGATCCGCGACGCCTACCGCAAGGTCGAGGCCGTGGCAAGCGACAAGCTGCTCTCCATGCTGCCGGACGAACTGCGCGCGGACTATGAGCCCATCATCAAGATCGAGGACGAGACGACGAAAAAGCTCGTCAAAGCGGCGGACAAGCTCTCGGCCTACATCAAGTGCGTCGAAGAGCTCAAGGCGGGCAACATGGAATTCAAAAAGGCTGCGGAGCAGACGCGCCGCGCGCTGAGCGAGATGCACATGCCCGAGCTCGACTATTTCATGGTCAACTGCATGGAGAGCTTCTCCATGACGCTCGATGAGCTTGAATGAGAAAAACAGCAGATTTTGGGAACCTTTTGCGCAAAACGGACGTCTAAAACCTCAGAAACCCCAAAAAGCATAATGAGGTGGATGAAGATGAAAAAGATCGTTTCCCTTTTGCTCGCGCTCATGCTGGCGCTGTCTCTCGCTGCATGCAGCGCGAAGTCTGCCAGTAGCGACAGCGCGTCGATGGCGTCGGACAGCTACGACTTCAACGGCGCGGAGCTGCCGGATGCCAAGTATGACGATACCGCGTCGGACGACGGTGCGTGGAACGGGCAGGAAGTATCAAGCGCTGGTGCGGACCTTGCCGAGCGCGGCGTCAAGATGGTCTACACCGCGAGCATCGAGATGCAGACGCTGGAATTTGATCAGGCCGCGCAGGACATTGCCTCGCTCGTAGAGAGCATGGGCGGCTACTTTGAGCAGAAGAATTTCTCGAATTACTCCAGCAGCTACCGCCACGCAAGCTACACCGTGCGCGTGCCCGCCGAGCAGTTCACGGACTTCTGCACGCAGGTCGGCACGCTTTGCCATGTGACATGGCAGAGCGACACGGCGGAGAACATCAGCGAGCGGTATCACGATACGCAGTCGCGCCTCGAAACGGCGCAGATCAAGCTCGAGCGGCTGCAGGAGCTTTTGAAAAAGGCCGAGAGCATGGAGGATATCATCACCATCGAGTCCGCCATCTCGGAGACGGAGTACGAGATCGAGGACCTTTCCGGCACGATGCGGCATTACGACGCGCTGGTGGGCTATGCGACCGTTGACCTTGAATTGAGCGAGGTCTATCGCCTCTCCGGTACGGAGGATGCGCCGAAGAGCTTCGGCGAAAAGCTTGCCAATGCCTTTACCGATGGCCTTGCCGCCACGGGACAGGCGCTGGAGGACTTTGCGGTGTGGCTGGCCTACAGCTGGCTGGATATTCTGATCTTTGCGGCGGTCGTGTTTGCGGCCGTGAAGCTCATCACCCGCCTGCGCTGGGGAAAGAAGCTGCCGAAGCTCGGCAGGAAAAAGAAAAACGCGGACGCTTCCGCAGATGAAACGAAAACGGAGGAATAAACCATGAACATCATCTGGCTGGGCCATTCCTGTTTTGTGGTCGAGAGCGCGGGCTGGCGCGTCGTGCTCGACCCCTACTATGTAGAGACGTATCCTGCGCTGCACATCGAGGCGGACGAGGCGCTGTGCTCGCACGGCCACCGCGACCACGCCTTTTTGGAGGCGGTGACGCTCTCGGGGCGTGATAAATCGGAGAGCCCGTTCACGGTCGAGACGGTTTCAACGTTCCACGATGACAAGAAAGGTTCACTTCGCGGCGAGAACGCCATCCATATCCTGCGCGCAGAGGGGATGACAGTCGTGCACTGCGGTGACCTCGGCCACGAGCTGAATGAGGAGCAGCTTGCGGCGGTCAAGGGCTGCGATGCGCTGCTGATTCCCGTTGGCGGGTACTATACGATCGACGCGAAGACGGCAAAAAAGGTCGCGGACGCGATCGCGCCGCGCGTGCTCGTGCCGATGCACTACCGCTTCGGCGCGCACGGCTACCCTGAGATCGGCACACTCGATGAATTTCTGGCGCTGTATGAGGCAAAGAAGATCCATAAACTTGATGGGAACTCTTTCGAGCTGACGAAGAACGCACCTGCGGGCGTCATCGTGCCGCGATTTGCCGAATAAGAGAAGAAATGCAAGAGCCGCCCGTTTAGGGCGGCTTTTGCTGTATAAAGCCCTTCTTTCCCGCGTAGACTATAGTGCTTGCCCGGCTTGACCGGGGCGGAAAGGGAGGACGGAGCATGAAACGGGAGCTGCGCCGATGGGAGATTGTCGGCTTTATCGCAACTGGCCTTTTCGGGACGCTGCTGCACTTTGTGTACGAATGGACGGGCGGGAATCGCGTGATCGCGGTGTTTTCGGCGGTCAACGAGTCGACCTGGGAGCACATGAAGCTGTTGTTTATCCCGTTTCTCGTGTTCACAGTGGTGGAGTTTATTGTGTTTTCCGAGGCGTTCCGGAACTTCTTCGCCGTCAAGGCGGCGAGCATCTTGCTGGGCCTTGTCTCGATTCCGGCGCTTTTCTACACGCTGACGGGAATGTTCGGCAAGCTCCCTGACTGGGTGAACATCACGATCTTCTTCCTCGCCGACGCGCTGTTGTACTTTGTGAGTTACCGCCTGCTGACCGATGGCGCGCTGCGCGGGGGCGCGATGCAGCTCATCGGCTTTGTACTTCTGTGGGCGCTGCTGTTCGCGTTCGTCTGGTTCACGTACCGCCCGCTGCACCTGCCGCTCTTTTTAGACCCCGTGAGCGGGTGCTACGGACTGGAAACACCGTGTTAAAAAAGCCCTGCCGAGAAATCGGCAGGGCCGTTACAGTTTCTATACAAATAGTATATTTTGCAGAGCTTCTGCAAAATGCGTGTGCAGAAAGGCTCTTGTGATTCGGCAGAACGGCAAAAATAAAAATCAGCAGACATGACGGAAGTTGCGAAAAGCCGTCAAAGTAGCCGTGTTCCCGACAGAATCCGTCGCGATGCGGCAATGTTTGATCGAAACTGACAGATTAACATAATAAATTTGATAAAGAGATTCTACGGTGAGTTATCCACAGTTTCCACAGAGTTTTCCACACAAGGGAATTTCTCAAAATCCCCTGATTTGACAGGGAAAAATTGATTTGATTTCCGCGGAGTGGAAAACATACTGTGCAGATAGGCGTGTGTCGAAATTTACATAATTCTGGAATTGGAAAATTTGTGGCAGAACAGAAATTCGATTTGTTACCATAATCGTGGAATTATGCAAGATGGAATAGACTCCTTGCAGTCTGCAAGGGAGAGCAGCGCCGCGGGCGCTGCACGAGACAAAGGGGGATACTCTCTTTCACAAAAGAGAGTATCCCCCTTTAAATCCCCCGAGAGAAAGGTTTACATTGCAAGCGAGCAGCTCGAAGAGCTGCAATGCTTGCCGATTGCACTGCCCTGATCGCGGCGTTGCCGCGTTTGGTGTTGCTAGACGATTTGGCCTGCTCCTATTATCCGCTGCCGCTCTGCCCATCTTGTGGGAGTGCACAGTAATTTCCGTCTATCGCCAGTCCCTACAATGCGGCGAGCGCAGCAATGCCGCATTCCGCAAGCAGTCTGCCGCCGAGAAAACGTCACTCGCGCCTCACGATAGTAAGGCGCGGTTGCTACTGGTAACGAGTAGTAGGGGTTCATGGCGAAGCCATGTACACCGCACTTACTTTGCGCAGCGCGTGCAGTTCTTCGAGCTACAAACTGCCAATGTGCGGGGTCAAGGGGCAAGGCCCCTTGCGTTCTCTTGGGGGATCAAAAGGGGGCCATTCTCTCACGTGAGAGAATGGCCCCCTTTAACGCACCCCTGCACGGTGCAGGGGAATAAGAACCAGCGCTGCCGCGCTGTAAACCCTCAGACGATAGGATCGTCAATATCTCTCGTCGCATACGCGTTCAGCGCCCAATCCGCTCGCGCGCCGGCGAGATACTCATAATACCCTTGTGCGCCGATCATCGCGCCGTTGTCACCACAGAGCTTGAGCGGCGGCATGTAGAGCCGGTAGCCGTGCTTTCGGCACTCCTTTTCGAGCTCTGCGCGGATGAACGAGTTCGCGGCGACACCGCCTGCGGCGACGAGTACCTTGCGCCCGCTTTGCTGCATGGCGAGCATCGCGCGCGGGACGAGCTCGTCGACAACGGCCTGCGTGAAGTCGCGCGCAAGCGCCGCACGGTCGAGCTGCTTTCCCGTCTGCTCGGCGTTGTGGGCAAGGTTTACGACGGCGGTCTTGAGGCCCGAAAAGCTCATATCGAGAGGGCACCCGTCAATCTTCGCGCGCGGCAGCTCGTAGACGCCGCCCTCGCTCTCGTGGGCGAGCTTGTCCATCGCCGCGCCGCCGGGGTAGGGAAGGCCGAGCACGCGCGCGGCCTTGTCAAAGCACTCGCCCGCCGCGTCGTCGCGCGTCGCGCCGAGGAGCGCAAAGTCCGTGTAGTCGCGCACGTCGACGATGAGCGTGTTGCCGCCGGACATGCACAGCGCCAGAAACGGCGGCTCAAGCTCTGGGAACGCTAAGTAATTCGCGGCGATGTGGCCGCGGGTGTGGTGCACAGGGATGAGCGGCACATTCAGCGCGTAGGCCGCGCTCTTGGCAAAGTTCAGCCCCACGAGCACCGCGCCGATGAGACCCGGCGCGTAGGTCGCGGCCACGGCGTCGATGTCTTTTTTCTCGACGCCCGCCTCCTTGAGCGCCTGATCGGTCAGCGCGGCGATGGCCTCGATGTGCTTGCGCGACGCGATCTCCGGCACGACGCCGCCGTAGAGCGCGTGCAGGTCGGCCTGCGACGCGATGGCGTCGGAGAGGATTTTGCGCCCGTCCTCGACGACCGCGACGGCAGTCTCGTCGCAGGAGGACTCGAAAGCGAGAATTTTCATTGCTGCGCCTCCGCTTCTGCCGCGCCGAATTCCTTCGTCATGATAATGGCGTCCTCTTTCGGGTGGTCGTAGTAGTTTTTGCGGCGGC
>OGPW01001665.1_pt1 | contig 14434 bp, 20 predicted proteins | sample 1553061 | NCBI WGS metagenome assembly OGPW01 (sample SAMEA2580292, study PRJEB22360) | human gut metagenome | biome: human gut; feature: human-associated habitat; material: faeces | place: Denmark | collected 2008/2010
CGTAATTTGCATAAGTGACGGGTGTTTAGAAGAAATTGGAGAGTATGCCACAAAAGAGCGCTGCTTAGAGGTGCTGGACGAGATACAGAAAGCGTGCGTAAGCTATCTGCTTACGGCTGGCGGTGCAGCTGTAATAAGGGGCGGCATGGACGTACAGCCGTTTGCAGCAGTAATACCGAGGCTGTACGAAATGCCAGAGAAGTAGGAGAGGCAGACAGTGACAGTAAAGGAATTTATAGGCACGCTGGAAAGCTCAGACCGCCTGCGCATTATCGAGGGCGGGGCAGACGTTTACGTAGGGTATCTGGCAGCGTTCAAACCGTTTGCAGACCATGAGATAAGCGAGGAATACCGAAAATACAGCGGGCATGAGGTAAAGAAGTTTAGAGCAGTGCCGGAGATAACGCACAGACGCTGGAAAGAACTGGGGCTTATGAAACCATTAGAGCCAGACCAGACAGCACAGTATAAGTTTAGTGATTTGCAGATGTCGCTTTACTACACCATTTACATATAAGAAAGGAAAGGGAAGGAAGTATGACAAAGAAAAAGCCGGATTTTTTACGGGATTTAGATACTGCAATCATGGACGAGCTTACAGGTGGCGGTATCAAGGGAAATGCAGCGGGACTGGTAGGAACGCTTACACAGATTAAGGAAATTAAGCAGCTATGCGGGCTGCCGTTTTGCGGTTATATGGCAAAGTTGGAAACGGTAAGACCAAGCGGCGTGCCGGACGAGGTAACGGTAGTATTTGCAGAGGACGTACCATACAGGGCTTGCAACGGCATAGAATTTGACGTTATGCAGGAATTTGTAGAGGGCAGCAGGCTTTTACTGACAGGTAAGGTGCAGACGCTTAAGGACTTCCAGAGCGGTAGACTGCTGGTATATATTCTGGCAGATTTTGTGGCGGTATCGGAAAAGGCAGTAGAGCAGGACGAGGCAGCAGTAAGAGGCGTTATAGCGAATAAGCCAACATACAGAGAAACACCGAGAGGCAAGCGCATTACTGATATTACGGTAAAGGTAAGAAATGAGCTTACAGGCGGCAGCTGCTTTTTACCGTGCATCTGCTGGCAGGAACAGGCAGACGAGGCGGCACAGTGGCAGCAGGGCGACACTGTAGAGCTGCTGGGACGGTATCAGAGCCGCCAGTATGAAAAGGTGCTTGATGCAGCCACAGGAGAAAGAGAACAGCGCACAGCTTATGAGGTATCGGTACGGCTGATTAGAAGAAAGGAAGAGGCAGAAAATGAGTGTTGAACATATCGGCAAGGGCTATGTAAAAATCTGCGTGAGTGAGGAAGAGTTAGAGAACAGCATAGTTGGGCTTAGCCAGTTAAAACCTATTTTGCAAACGCAAGTAATGAAAGGGAACGGAAGAAACACAAAGCAGGGGCTTATTGACGCAGCAGAGCTGGGAAAACATTTTGATACAGCGATAGATGCAATGACTATGCTTTTGGATGGGTTTAAGGAAGAAAGCGAGGTACAGAATGAAGAGTAAAACAATTTTAGGAGCAGACGGCGCAACAAAAATGCAGCAGATTACAGTAGGGATACACGGAAAAGGTGGCGAGACAGGCATAAAGGCAATAATGCTGCTTACAGCTTTGATAAATGATTTAAAGCAGTGCAAGACACCGCAGGAAGTATACGACGGATATTTACAAATTACGGGGTACTGCAAATGCTGCGTGGATTGTGATTTTATTGAAGAAAAAGACGCAGACGAGCTGATGCATTTAGCGGCATATCTGGCAGGGAATGAACAGGCACGGACAGAGGCACAACAGAAAGCGGGTAATTAGGTATGAAAAAAGTTTATATATGCAGCCCGTACAGGGCGAAAGACGGCGCAGAGCTGGACAGAAACATAGATTATGCGCAGCAGCTGACACGGCAGGCGTTAGAGGCAGGCTTAGCACCCATTACGCCGCATTTATATATGACGCAGTGCATGGACGATAAAAAGCCGGAAGAGCGGGCAAGGGGCATGGCTGCGGGGCTTGCGCTGCTGAAAGGCTGCGATTTTGTTATTGCTGGTGTGAAATACGGCATAACAGAGGGAATGGACAGAGAAATACATACAGCAAATATGCTGGGAATTGCGGTTATAGATGCAAACCAGATTAAACGGCATCTGGAATATGAGGAAAAGCGACAGGAGAGGGCGGCGAGCGATTACGCAAAGCTGCATAGCTGCGAATTTTGCAAGGGCAGCAAATTATACAGCTGCACGGGCTACGATTGCAGAGAGCCGTACAGACGGGCTTATGAGTATGCCTTAAGCCGCATAAGAGAGCGGCAGGAAACATGAAAAAATAAAAGCGCCTACGGTGGGGAAACACCATAGGCGCTAAGCTATACAGCTTTGAAATACTATAAAAATTATAAGCTATGTATGGCGCAAAGTCAAGAAATTTAACGGGCAAGCAGCCCGTTTTAACACTTGATAAAAGTATTAACGAACCGACAGAGAGGTAGATATATGCCATACGTAGAGAGGGTAACAAAAGCGGGGAATACGATAGAGATAGAGAGGTACTTTACCAGCAGATACAAAAAGAAAGGTATCAGCAGAGGGGATAAGGTAAAGCCAACAAAAGAAGAGCAGGAGAAAGTAAACACCAGACAGGCAGAGAGAAAGTTAAGGATACTCATAAATGCGAACTATGGTTATGGGGACTACCATTTAGTGCTTGATTATATCCGCAGGAAAGGGCAGCCAGACAGAACGCCGGAGCAGATGCGGCAGGACATAGACGTATTTTTGAGGGAGTGCAGAAAGGAGTACAGAAAAGCAGGGTTAGAGTTCAAATACATACACGTTATGGAGATAGGCAAGAAAGGTGCGAGGCATCACCACCTTGTAGTAAATAAAATTGATACAGAGATTTTACAACGCTGCTGGTATAAGGCATACGAGGGGCATAACAGAGTAAAAGTATTCCCTCTGGACGACAGCGGCAACTATGCAGAACTGGCAAGCTATTTAATCAAGTACACAGGAACGCACAAAAAGGGTACTGACGGAGCATTACAGGGTAAGCGCTGGAATTGCAGCAAGAATTTAGTAAGACCAGAGCCAGAGTATCACATAATTTCAGACCGTGAGTATTTCAAGAAAGAGCCAAAGGCAATAAAGGGCTATTACGTGGACAAGAACAGCGTAAGCATGGGGGTACACAGCCCAGAGTATTACGGCTATGGGTATTTAAGATACACCTTAGTAAAAATAACAGATAGGGGGGGCTGAAATGCAGATAATCAAGGGCATTGCCATTGCAGCAGTGTTGATAATAGCCGGACTGCTGGCGCTGATTGTGGCAGCATATCTGGCGTTTAGAATTGCGGCGGCTATTTTTGAACAGCAGGAGAGCTGGAAAGACAGCGGCAGCAGAAAGGGCAGAAAACATGATAGAAAAAATTAAATACTGGTTATTCCAGAAAGGCAAGGACTGTAAGCGCTGCTGCCTGCGGTGCAGATATTACGATATATGCCGCTGGGACGTACTGGGAAATGTGGGACTACAAAGCGAGGAAACAATAACGCTTTTGGCGATAGAGAACAGCAAGCCGCATAAGGACGGGCTACTTTTTAGAATTTGCCAGTATGTAGAATTTAAGCAGAAAGCGAGGCGAGAAAATGAGAAACTTTAGACTGGACGACGAAAGCGGGCATCAAGAGGCATTATTTAGCTGGGCTGCATACAGAACAGGGCTTATGCCGGAACTGCAATATATGTATCATGTGCCAAACGGCGGCAAACGTGATGCAGCAACAGCGGTGGCGCTTAAGAGGCAGGGCGTAAAGGCTGGCGTGCCGGATATTATGCTACCAGCTGCACGGGCTGGGTATCATGGGCTTTACATAGAGCTTAAGGCAGGCAAGAACACGACGACCAAGAAACAGAAAGAGTGGTTAGAGTATCTGCGGCAGGCGGGGGATTTTTATAAATTCCCTCTTGATGGGCTATTATCCCCCCGTCTGCTACGGCTGGCAGCCAGCAGCGCAGCTGATAGAGCAGTATTTATTACATTCAGACGAGCTTACAAAAGAGCAGGAAACAGTAACCATGCGTTAGAGGCGACGCAGGAAAGAGAGGCAAAGAATGAAAACAATAAGCATTTTGAACTTAAAGGGTGGCGTAGCCAAGACCTTTACAGCGGCAAACATGGCGTATGAGATTTACAGGAGAGGTTACAGGGTGCTGCTGATTGACAATGATAAGCAAGGGAATTTAAGCAAGGCGTATAGCAGATACGACGCAGAGAGCGTAGCACCAGTTACAAGGTTGCTGGCTGGGGACTGGCAGGGAGCAACAGAGCTGATACAGAATACAGATTACGTAGGGCAGCAGTGCTGCATAGATATTGTTACGTCGAATATGTCACTTTTTGGGGCTACGTGGAATTTGACAAAAGAGGACAGCGAGAACCAGACAGAACGCTATAAGAGATTTGCAGACATTATGGGTGGCTTTTATGATTACTGTATCATTGATAACCCGCCGGATATTGGGCTTAATGTCATAAATGCGCTGGCAATCACGGACGAGGTAATAGTACCCGTAAAAGTGGACGAGGACGCTTTAGAGGGGCTGGACATTGTGACAGAACAGATAGAGGACGCAAAGGCATTTAACCCAGCATTAAAGCTGGCAGGCGTGCTGATTACGTCATACCAGAACACAGACGGCGAGGCGGCAGGCGTAGAGTGGCTGGAACAAAAGACAGATTTTAATATTTTGGGTATTATTCGGTATTCCAAGAAAGTAGCAGAAAATACTTTCATGCGTAAGCCGATTTATGAGTATAGCCCGTGCTGCGGAGCGGCGCAGGGGTACAAGAAATTTGTAACAGCGTATACAGGGAAAGCGAGGTAGCAATATGGCATTTTCAAAATACAACTCTTACCCAGAGTATATGCAGGAAATGACAGCGGAAAGCTGGAACGACTTTTTTACATACTGCATTGAGAGAGTGGAAAGCAGGCAGGCGTACAAAAGCAGCTTTCACGAAATGCACGAAACTTTACGTATATTCTGGATAAAAGAAGATAGAGGATTAGGTATCTGCATAGGCAGAACGTATGAAAAGCACAAGCAGATAATTAAATACTACCGAGTAGGAAAACAAGAGGACTGGGACACATTTAAACGAGGATTTGCGGAAACGTTCGCAAGAGATTATAGCTAAGAAAGCGAGGTAAAGAATATGGCAAAGTTTGGTATTAACGATATTTTGAATGCAAAGACAAAAGCAGCGGGGCAGCAGGCGCAGACAGAGGGATACAAAGAAATCTATTTAAGCCCTTACGAGGTAAAGGCAGCGCAGGAGAATACGCACCAGAAATTAGAGAACATAGAAGAGCTGGCAGACAGCTTTTTACACGTAGGACAGGAACAGCCTACAGTATTGGCGAGAGTAAACGGGGAATACCGTATAATCGACGGACACAGACGTAATGCGGCAAATATTTTGAACTTAGAGCGGGGGCATAAGGAGTATGAGAAAGTGCTTTACCGCTTTATGGATATGAGTGAGGCAATGTATGAGCTGCGCTTATTGGCGGGCAACGGATATACGCAGGAACTTACAGCCTATGAAAAAACCAGATTAGTAGAGCGCACCAAAGCTGCACTTATCAGAGCCAAGGAAGAGGACGGCTTAGAGATACAGGGCAAAATGCGTGATTTAGTAGCAGCTATGATAAACGAGAGCAGCACAAACGTAGCCAGAATGGACGCAATCAACAACAACGCAACGCCGGAGATTAAAGAGCAGCTGAAAGAGGGCAATTTAGGTATCACTGCTGCATACGAGGCAGCAAAGCTGGACGAGGACGAGCAGAAAGAAATAGCGGAAAAAGCAGCAGCGGGCGAAAATGTGAGGGCAAAGGAAATAGCGGAAAAGGTAGCAGAGAAAAAGGCGGGGGACGATTACGAAACACCGCACCCAGAAAGCATAACGTCTTTGTGCTATTCCTGCCAGAAATACAAGGACTGCAACGTAAAAACGGGAACGTGCCAGAAATGCGACCAGTACATAAACAAGGCAGAGGCTGAAAAGACGGACGAACAGCGGTACAGCGAAGAGCAGGACGCTATAGACCGCCAGACAAAGAAGAAATTGCAGGAGCGGGCAGACGCAGAAAAAATGGAGCATCTGCCAAGCGAGGGGAATATAGAGCATAAGCAACATGAATTAAAGATAGTGGCATCTGATTACGAGGACGTAATAAGCGGAAAAAAGAGCTTTGAGCTGCGAAAGAATGACAGAGGCTATAAACAGGGCGACAGCCTTAAAATGCTGGAATTTAAGGACGGTAAGCATACAGGGCGCACGATTGATGCAGATATTATTTATATGCTGGAAGATTATACAGGGCTTACAGAGGGCTACTGTATTCTGGGTATCAGAGTAACAGACTATACGGGTAAGGTGTCCGAAATGGACACAGAAAGCGGGGCGGTAAATGTTTGAGTTTATGGACGGCGTAGTAGATGCGATGGAAGAAACGGGAAAGGTAGTAGTAGACGGGGTGGTATATTGCCTGATATGCGTAGCTAAACTGGCGTTGATAATAACAGCGCCAGTATGGGCGCTGCCGTATACGATATGGAGAAAGGGGCGTAAGCAGTGAAATACAGACAGTGGAAAAAGAACTATAAGAAAAAGCATGGAGTAAACCCGCCGTTAGAGCTGGACAAGCGAAAACAGCGCAGGCTTGCAAGAAAAATGGCAAGACAGATAAATAAAACCTTGCCAACAGCAGCAGAAACATTGACGGCAGCTATTAACCGCTGGGCGCAGAGTATAAAGCCAGCACTGGCGACATTATGCGAGAACGTAGCAGCGGCGTTTAGCAATATGGCAGCAGGATTGAGAGAAGAAAGCGAGGCGGTAGAAAATGACTAATATTTTACTGGGAATTATAGCATTGGAATTGCTGGCTATATTTTCAAAGCTGGACAAACTGGAAGAGAGGAGCAGAAAGCATGAATAACGTATCACTTACAGGGCGGCTTACAAGAGAGCCAGAGCTTAGATATGGCGGGCAGGACAATAGCACAGCTATTACCCGCTTTACGCTTGCGGTAGATGACGGGAAAGACACAGATTTTATAAATATTAAGTGTTTCGGACGTACTGCGGAATGGGCGCAGAAATGGTTAAGCAAAGGCAGCAGGGCAGAGATTACGGGCAAGATTAAAACAGGCAGCTACGAGAGCCAGCGCACGGGCAGCAAGGTATATTACACAGAGGTTGTGGCAAATAGCGTAGGATTTGGAGAGAGCAAAGCAGAGGCAGAGGCGAGAGGGCAGCAGCTGCCAGAGAGTGACGGATTTATGAACATACCAGAGGGTGCAGACGAAGAGCTGCCGTTTAATTAACAGAAAGCGAGGTACAGAACATGGAGCAGGAAGAAACAAAGACAACAGCGGCAACAGGGGTAGAAATGCCGCCAGAGGCTGAAAGCTGGGTACAGCTGCACGAAAGCGAATTAACAGAGCTGATGCAGAAACAGGCAAAGGCTGCAATAACGGAACTGAAACGACAGGAAAAGCAGGAGCGAAAGAAAGAGAAATACCACAACACTTTTACGCTTATGAAATGCTACCGTGATGCGGTTTTCCATATCGAGAACGCAATAAGCGACGGGCAGCAGTTGGAGCTTAAGGGTATGACGGACGAGCAGCAGCGTACATACTTAGAGAGTATCAGACGCACACGCTTTAAGACATTGATAATGACAGCGCATATAGACAAGGCGGTAGAAGAGATAGAACGCCGTAGAGAGGCAGCAGGCAGAGGCGTAGAGTACAAGGCTTTTGAAATGTATTTCATGCAGGGCATGGACTATGCGGAAATCGCAGAGGAACTGGATACAGGAAAGAACACACCGAGGCGCTGGGTTACGGGCATCATAAACGAGCTGTCAGTATTATTGTGGGGGATTGACGAAGAGAGGGTAAAGTAAGTGTTTGAAAAAATAAAAGCATGGATAAAAAGAAAGCGGGAAACAGCGAGAGAACAGCAGGCGGCAGACAGGTTGATAAAGCATATAGAGCAGGCGTTAGGATTTGAGCTTTACGAGTGGCAGAGGTTATATATAATAACTGGGATATGGCAGCCGCCAGGGGGACGGCTACACGGAAGAACGACAGCATATATATTGCGGCTATTATTAGACCAGAGTAAGCCACTGCTGCTATATGAGTTTTCACAGGTGGCAGCGTATGCGGATAACCCATTTATGGGGCGGCAATATCAGCCAGTACCCATGCAGTATGTAGGCTGGTTTAGGCATGAGATAAGGAGCATATACGAGCAGCTAAGAGCAGCAGGCGTGCCAGTAAGAGAAATGATAACAGAGCAGCAGCGGGTAATATCGTGGTAAAAACGTGGTGTTTACATGGGAAAACAAAAGAGATACAATGGTAGCATGAAATGAGTAGGCGATAGCTTAAGCCATGTGCGGCAGCAGTTGCCTACTCTTTTTCTATTCATTCTTTAGCCTCCACCCAGCGCATGAAACTTAGGGCGCTGGGGAATGAAGAAAGAGAGGGGACAGTATGAAAGCATGGGCTAAGAGTTTTTATTTATCGGCGGCATGGGAACAAACCAGAGCCGCTTATTTAATGTCACAAGATTATATTTGTGAACGCTGCGGGCAACCAGCAAAGATAGTGCATCATAAGCGCTGGCTTAACAGAGAGAACATAAACGACATAAGCGTTACGTTGTGCTGGGATAACTTAGAGGCGTTGTGCCAAGACTGCCACAACAAGGAACACCACAAACAGGAGAGACATAAGCGGTATCGGTTCGACGAGAACGGCGGCATACTCCCCCCCATATCAGAAAAATAATTAAAGGGGGCGAATACCGAGGGGGATACCCTAAAATTACCCTACGGGCGTGCGCACGGGTGGTGTAGGGGGTGTGGTGCGGCGCAGGAATGGAAAGCGGGGTAAAGGAATGGCAACAAAGAAAGAGAAAACCAAAGAACAGAGGATAAAGACCGAAAAGACCAGACTTAAGGGAATTTTCAAGGACTTAGACGAAAACAAAAGAAAATTAGTAACGCCGCTGATAGAAAAGGCTGCATTTATGAGCATTGAGCTGGACGACTTGCAGGCGAAACTTGAAAAAGACGGCTGGACGAGTGAGTACCAGAACGGGCAGAACCAGTGGGGAACAAAGAAAAGCCCAGAGGCAGAAACCTACATAGCGCTTAGTAAGAACTATGCAGCAGTGATTAAGCAGCTTACGGAATTAGTACCAGCTGCGAAACGAAAGACAAGCAGGCTGGCGGCTTTGCGGGAAGAGTAAGCAATATTGCCGCCTTATCGAAATTATATCTATGAGTACCACGCAAAGATTACAAGCGGCGAAATCATAGCGGGAAAATGGATAAAGAAAATATACGAAATCATTATAAACGGGCTGCAAAAGCAGGAGTATTTTTTTAATGCAAAGGCTGCGAATAAGGCTATACGGTTCATAGAGAACTTTTGCCACCACAGCAAGGGACGTAATGATTTAATCAAGTTGGAGCTATGGCAGAAAGCCATAGTTTCTGTTATTTTTGGCATACAGGACGCAGAAAAAATACGTATTTTCCGTGAAATTTTTATTGTAATTGGCAGAAAAAACGGAAAAAGTTTATTTGCATCTGCGATTATTGCATATATGGCGTACTTAGAGCCGGAGTATGGACAAGAAATATACTGCTTAGCGCCGAAATTAGACCAAGCGGCGCTGGTGTATGACGGATTTTATCAAATGGTACAGGCAGAGGACGAGTTAGCGGAGCTGGCAAAGAAACGGCGCAGCGATATTTATATTGCGGAGAGCAACACGGTAATAAAACCGATTGCTTTTAATGCCAAGAAGTCAGACGGATTTAACCCGCAGCTTGTGGTATGTGATGAAATGGCAGCATGGAGCGGGGACGCTGGACTAAAGCAGTATGAGGTTATGAAATCCGCTTTAGGCGCACGTACTCAACCTATGATATTGAGCATAAGCACTGCCGGATATATCAACGACAGTATTTATGATGAACTAATGAAACGTAGCACAAGTTTCTTGAAAGGAAACAGCAAAGAGCGCAGGCTATTACCATTCCTTTACATGATTGATGATGTGGAGAAGTGGAACGACATAGACGAACTGAAAAAGGCTAACCCTAACATGGGCGTATCCGTAAAGGAAAGCTTCTTTATGGACGAGATAGCCGTAGCAGAGGGCAGCTTAAGTAAAAAAGCAGAGTTCCTTACAAAGTATTGCAATATCAAGCAGAACAGCTCTATTGCATGGCTGGAATATCAGACAGTAGAGAACGCCGGAGTAGAAAAGACCTTAGAGGACTTTAGGGACTGCTACGCAGTGGGCGGTATTGACTTAAGCCAGACAACGGACTTAACGGCAGCCAGTGTGGTTATTCAGAAAGACGGCACACTGTATGCGTTTACGCAGTTCTTTATGCCACGGGGCAGGCTGGAATACTTACAGGCTACGGACGGCGTGCCGTATGACATATTTGTTAAAAAGGGGCTGATAACCTTAAGCGGCGAGAATTACGTAGACTACCACGACGTTTACGACTGGTTTACTATGTTACTGGAAGATTACGGCATACGACCTTTAAAAATCGGCTACGACAGATACAGCGCCCAGTACCTTATTACTGATATGGCAAATTATGGTTTCCACATGGACGACGTTTACCAAGGCGAAAACCTTACACCAGTTATAAGGGAGTTTGAGGGCATCATAAAAGACGTCGATTTTAAGATAGCCGACAACAATTTACTAAAGACACATTTCTTAAATGTTGCGCTTAAGCACAACATGGAAACAAGAAAATTCAGACCTATAAAAATCGAGCAGCGGGCGCATATCGACGGCTTTGTATCTGTCATAGATGCAATGACCGTGCGGCAGAAATACTGGGAAGAGTGCGGCGAGCTGCTTAAAAATGCCGCATAGAAAGGAGAGTAAACGGCATGAAATTTTTAGATTATCTTTTTCATGGTAAAGAGCTGCGATATATCGACAGCTATTTTAAAATGCTGAACGGATACAGCCCGACGTTTACCAGTTATAACGGCGGCGTATATGAAATGGATTTAACCAGAACGGCAGTAAACAGCTTTGCGACACATTGCAGTAAACTTAAGCCGGAGATTGAGGGCAGCGCCCTTAAGTCACTGGAAAAGACACTACAACATAAGCCCAACTATTTTATGGACACAACAAAATTTATTAAGCGTCTGGCAACGTATGTAGCGGTGGAGCACACCGCTTTTATTATACCTATCGAGGACGAGTACGGGCGGCTTTGTGGCTGGTATCCATTGAGGGCACAACGCTGCGAAGTCGTAGAGGCAGCAGGGCAGGTGTATTTACGGTATCTGTTTGCAAATGGCGAGCATGGAGCTATAGAGTTTGAACGTGTAGGCATTATGACAGACTTTGAATACACAGACGACCTTTTCGGAGAGGACAACAGAACACTTAAGCCAACAATGCAGCTGATACATACGCAAAACGAGGGAATTATAAACGCTGTCAAAAATTCTGCAAATATCCGCTTTCTGGCAAAAGTGGCAAATATGTTGAAACCAGAGGATATAAAGAAAGAGCGACAGCGTTTTACCGAGGATAACTTAAGCGCCGACAACGATAGCGGCATGATAATTTATGATAACAAGTTTAGTGAGCTGAAACAGGTAGAGAGCAAACCATACACGCCAAACGCATTGCAGATGCAGAATATACAGGAAAATGTATGCACGCATTTTGGTACAAACATGGATATTTTACAAAATAAATTTGATGAAAATACGTGGAATGCTTACTACGAGGGGAAAATAGAACCGTTTGCAATACAGCTATCGCTTGTTATGACAAATATGAGTTTTACCGAGAGAGAAAGAGCTTGCGGTAATGCTATTTTCTTTTCAGCAAACCGCCTGCAATATGCCAGCAACGCCACAAAGTTAAGTGTAAGCACACAGCTTTTTGACCGTGCGCTATTGAACAGAAACGGCGTTATGGATATATGGAACATGGCACACGTTGAGGACGGGGAAAAGTATTATATCCGCAAAGAGTATACCGAGGTAAGCGAACTGCAAAACAGTAATGGAAAGCCACAGATAATTATACAGCAAGCGCCCATAGCAACAGGGCAGCAGGCAGAGCCGCAGCAGACACCGCCAGCGGCAGCAGGCGAACCAGCAGGCGGGCTGGGAGAGAAAGAGGGTGTAAATAATGCCGATTAAGAAAGAGCGGGAATATAGGGCGCTGGCAGCGCCATTGACAGCGCAGAGTGCAACGAAATTGATACAGACGGAGTATTACGTAGAGGGTTACGCCACTACGTTTGATACGCCGTATTTGCTGTATGAATTTGAGGACGGCACAAAGATTTACGAAAGAATAGACGCACACGCTTTAGACGGTGCAGACATGAGCGACGTTATCATGCAGTACGACCATGAGGGCAGGGTATTTGCCAGACAGTCAAATAAGACACTGATTTTACAGCCGGACTATAAAGGGCTTAAGGTGGCGGCTGATTTAGGCAAGACAGATTTAGCCCGTGGGCTATACCAAGACATAGAGGCGGGCATGATAAATAAAATGTCATGGGCTTTTAGCGTAGCAGAGGAAAGCTACGACAGAGAAACACATACAAGGACGATTTTGAAAATCAAGAAAGTTTATGATGTATCAGCCGTGAGCATTCCAGCAAACGGCGATACTGAAATAAGCGCCCGTGCTTTTGCGAGTAGGAGTTACGAGCAGGAGCGGCAGGAGTTGCTTAAGAGGCGGGCAGCAATACTAAAGATTAGAGCGAGCTTATAAAATCCAAGACCAGAAAGGAAACATAACAATGAGATTAAAAGAAATTGAGGAAAGATTAGCAGCAATTAAAAACGAGCTTACCACAAGAGCAGCGGAGCTGAAAGAGGAAGAAATTACAGCGCTGGAGAATGAGGTAACGGCTTTACAGGAAGAGAGAGCGGCAATTAAGGCAGCAGCAGAAAAGCGTAGCGCACTGCTTGCGAGAATTGCAGCAGGCGAAAGTGTAGGAGACGGAGAGGGAGACGGCAGCGGACAGCAGAGAGTGCTTAGAAATTTCAAGGGAGCAGCTGGCGAGGGCGATAACGACGACAAATACGGCAGCATGGAATACCGCAAAGCATTTATGAAATATGTATGCAGAGGCGAGGCGCTGCCGAAAGAGTACAGAGCAGATGCGGTAAGCAAAAGCACAGACGTAGGCGCAGTTATCCCTACCACAGTGCTTAACCAGATTGTAGAAAAGCTGGAAAGCACAGGTATGATTTTAGCCCTTGTAACCAGAACTGCATACAAGGGCGGCGTTTCTATCCCCGTATCTACTGTAAAGCCTACTGCAACATGGGTAAATGAGGGAGCAGGCAGCGACAAGCAGAAAAAGAATATTGCAAAAGACGGAATGATTACTTTTGCATACCATAAGCTGCGCTGTGCAGTAGCCGTATCTCTGGAAGTAGATACAATGGCAATCAGCGCTTTTGAAACACTGCTTATTAACAATATTGTTGAGGCAATGACAAAAGCGTTAGAGCAGGCAATCATTGACGGAAACGGAACAGGAAAACCGAAAGGAATTTTAGCAGAGACACCAGCCGACGGGCAGACAATCGAGAGCGCCGCACCGTCTTACAGTGATTTGATTAAGGCAGAGGGTGCTTTACCTATGGCTTATGAAAATGGCGCTGTGTGGTGCATGAGTAAAAAGACCTTTATGGAGTATGTAGGCATGACAGATAAGAACGGGCAGCCTATCGCAAAAGTGAACTATGGAACATCTGGAAAGCCGGAGAGAACGCTTTTAGGCAGAACAGTTGTACTCTGCGATTACGTAGCAAGCTACAGCGCAGCACTTGCGAAAGATACAATTTTTGCATTCCTTTTCAATTTCAAGGACTACGTGCTTAATACAAACTACTCTATGGGCGTAAAGAAGTATGAGGACAACGACACAGACGACCAGATTACAAAGGGCATTATGCTTGTAGACGGCAAGGTAGTAGACAAAAACAGCCTTGTAGTTGTAAAGAAAATCGAGGCAGTGTAATTAACAAGGCAGCTGGTGTATAAACACTGGCTGCCAGAAAGCGAGGTAGACCATGAAAGGGTATTTAGACGCTAAAGAACTGGAAAGCTACAAGAAAGAAGATTTGCAGGAACTGGCAAAGCAGCTGGGTGTAGATGCAGAGGGAACAAAGAAAGAAATTGCTACACGCTGCGCAGCGGTTGAGGTAGACATACCGGACGAAAGCGAGCTTACAGAAGAGGATAAAAGAGCAGCGGAAGAGGCGGCAGCAGAGGCAGCAGCGGAAGCCGGAGCTCTGTGATT
>OGPW01001669.1_pt1 | contig 14426 bp, 10 predicted proteins | sample 1553061 | NCBI WGS metagenome assembly OGPW01 (sample SAMEA2580292, study PRJEB22360) | human gut metagenome | biome: human gut; feature: human-associated habitat; material: faeces | place: Denmark | collected 2008/2010
GACGGAATACTGGGGGGGGGTGTTTCCCCGGCGGGGGGGGAGCCGCAGGACACCGCCCACCAAAAGAGAAAGAAGAAAAAGACGGCCTACGAGGGAAGGAAAATCCAGAGCTTTTCCGAGCTCTCCGTGGGAGACTATGTGGTACATGAGAATCACGGACTTGGAATTTATCAGGGGATTGAGAAAGTCGAAGTAGATGCTGTTACTCGGGATTATATGAAAATTTCCTATGCGGACGGAGGAATTCTATATATACCGGTAACACAGATGGATCTGATCCAGAAATACGCAGGAGCAGATGCAAAGCCACCGAAATTGAATAAGCTTGGTACACCTCAGTGGAAAAAAACAAAAGGACAGGTAAAAAAAGCGGTTCAGTTAATCGCAAAAGATCTTGTAAAACTCTACGCAACGCGCCAGCAGACAGAAGGTTATGTTTATGGACCGGATACGGTCTGGCAGAGAGAGTTTGAGGAGATGTTTCCATTTGAAGAGACAGAGGATCAGCTTCGTGCAATTGAAGATACAAAGAAAGATATGGAAAGTACGAAGATCATGGATCGTCTGATCTGCGGAGATGTAGGATATGGTAAGACTGAAATTGCGATAAGAGCAGCTTTTAAGGCAGTGCAGGAAGGGAAACAAGTTGTTTATCTTGTACCTACAACGATTCTTGCGCAGCAACACTATAATACATTTATTCAAAGATTTAAAGATTTTCCGGTGCGTGTTGACCTGATGAGCCGTTTTCGGACGCAGGCGCAACAGAAAAAAACAGTAGAGGATTTGAAAAAAGGTCTGGTTGATATCGTGATCGGAACACACAGAGTGCTTTCAAAGGATGTTGGATATAAAGATTTAGGACTTCTGATCATAGATGAAGAACAACGTTTTGGTGTGACGCATAAGGAAAAAATTAAAAAATTAAGAGAAAATATAGATGTGCTGACGCTGACAGCAACGCCAATCCCGAGAACACTTCATATGAGTCTGATCGGAATTCGCGATATGAGTGTGCTTGAGGAAGCACCGATGGATCGTATGCCAATACAGACGTATGTAATGGAATACAATGATGAGATGGTCCGTGAAGCAATTGAGCGTGAACTCGCTAGAGGTGGACAGGTCTATTATGTTTATAACAGAGTGGAAAATATTGCAGATGTGGCACTCCGTGTGCAGAAATTGGTGCCGGATGCAAGAGTATCTTACGCACATGGACAGATGAATGAGCATCAGTTGGAAGATATTATGTATGATTTTATCAATGGTGATATTGATGTGCTTGTATCAACAACAATTATTGAAACAGGACTGGACATTGCGAATGCTAATACGATGATCATACAGGATGCAGATCGATTTGGACTGTCACAGTTATATCAGCTGCGAGGAAGAGTTGGGAGATCCAATCGAATGGCATATGCATTTCTGCTGTATCAGAGGGATAAGATGCTTAAAGAAGTTGCAGAGAAGAGGCTGGCTGCAATTCGCGAATTTACAGATCTTGGATCGGGATTCAAGATTGCAATGCGTGATCTTGAGATCCGAGGTGCGGGAAATCTTCTAGGAGAGTCGCAAAGTGGTCATATGGCAGCAGTTGGATATGACCTGTATTGCAAGATGCTTAATGAGGCTGTCAGTCAGTTGAAAGGTGAAAAAGAAGAAGCAGACTACGCTACAACAATTGACCTTGATATAGATGCATTTATTCCGGAATCTTATATTAAAAATGAGTATCAAAAATTAGATATTTATAAAAGAATTGCTACAATCGAGACGGAAGAAGAGATGGATGATATGACAGAAGAGCTGATTGATCGTTTTGGAGATCTTCCGAAAAAAGTACAGCAGCTTCTTCATATTGCAGCACTTAAGAGTCTTGCGCATTCTGCATATATTACAGCAATAGAACAAAAGGGAAAAGACTACAAATTTGTCTTATATGAAAAAGCAAATCTAGATCCGGCAAAAATTCCGGTACTTTTAAAGAAATATGGAAATAATATGATTTTCAAAGCAGAAGCAGTTCCGTATTTCTTTTATCAAAAGAAAGGGAGAAGCGGAAAAGAGAAAGGGGAAAATGTTCTGCAAATGCTAAGAGAAATTGTAGAGAGTATTCGTGAACTTCGATTAGATTAGGATAGTTGAGGAGATTCTGTGTTTGGGGTTGTGATAGAACAAAAAACACGATATAATGAGCAATAGTATGGCTGCGTAAGTGAATACGTAAAAAGAGGAGGATTTACTAGATGGCACGTTTGGCAAAAAGGCTGGCAATGCTTGCAGTGGCAGGCACATTGACAGCAACATCTTTGACAGGATGCGGAACAATAAATACAGATGAGACAGTTGCAACAGTCGGTGATGAGAAGATTACACTTGGAGTCGCGAATTTTTACGCAAGATTGCAGCAGGCTCAGTATGAAACCTACTATGCGAGTATGATGGGAACAACAGCAGAAGAGATGTGGGCAAAGGAAGCATCAGGCGATCAGACATATGAGGAGCAGACAAAGAAGAGTATTCTTGAGAATCTGGAGAATATGTATCTTGTTTCACAGCATGTATCTGACTATGATGTTGCACTGACAGAGGAAGAGCAGCAGGCGATTAAAGATGCGGCAGCAAAATTCAGTGAAGATAATTCGGATGATGTGAAGAAAGTGGTATCAGGAGATGAGGAGGAAGTGGCTAAAGTTCTCGAACTGATGACAATTTCGAATAAGATGGAAGCGGCAATGGAAGCTGGTGTGGATGAGAATGTATCAGATGAAGATGCAGCACAGAAGAGTATGCAATATCTCTTATTCTCATATACAACAACAGATGATTCGGGAGAATCCCAGACATTATCAGATGATGAGAAAGAAGCCTTGAAGACGACCGCACAGGCATTTGATGATCGGTTAAAGGGTGGAGAAGATATGGAGACTGTTGCATCAGCAGCAGGACTTACAGCCCAGACAGCTACATTTGACTCTGAAAGTACAAGCCCGGATAAGGATCTGATTGCAGCAGCAGATGCGTTAACAAATGCAGGTGATGTTACAGACATTATAGAGACAGAGAATGGAATTTATATTGCAAAGCTTACAAGTCTTCTGGACAGAGAGGCAACAGACAGTAAAAAGGAAAGTATTGTAAGTGAGAGAAAACAGGAACAGTATGATTCGCTTCTGAAGCAGTGGAAAAAGGATACAAAAATCAAAGAAGAGAAAAAAGTATGGAAGAAGATCAGTTTTGAAGAACAGGGTGTAACAATTAAAACGTCAGATACATCAGATACTTCAGACAGCCAGAATTAAAAAACAGGGACAAAAACTTTGTGAAGACTAATAAGTTTTTGTCCCTGTTATATTTATACGAGCAACGAGCCAAAGTCCGTGCTTTCACGAAAAATTAAATGTATTCCAGTTTTTCGAAATAATGCATTAAGATATCAGCGCAGTTTTCAACACCAAGCTCGGAAGTGTCAAGAATCATGTGATAATCATTCACATCTCCCCAGGTCTTGCCGGTGTGTTCATAATAATAAGCAGCACGCTCTTCATCTGTATGCTCCACCTTTTCTTTTGCGGCATCATGATCAAGATTTTCTTTTTTCATGATTCTCTGAATGCGGTCCTCTTTGGCAGCACTCACATAGATGTTTAATACATTCATCCGGTCTTTCAGAATATCTGAGGCGCATCGTCCGAGAATAATGCAAGGGTTTTCAGCCAGTTTCCGGATTGCTTCAGCTTCACTTTCATATTTGTGATCAGAGAGCTTTTCTTCTATATAGGCCTTGTCATAGACCGGAATATCAAGTCGTTTCGAAAGCTCTTCAGCAATAATGCTGGCTCCGGTACCGAAACGACGACTCATAGTAATTACTAATTTCATAATGAAGTCCTCCTTTGTAGAAATAACATTCAGATGAATTTTATTATAGCACGTTCTGTTTGATTTGTCTCGGTTTTACTTACTTGTATCCAATGATGGAAAGCTGCTGGTAAAAATGTATCCATTTTTCAGGAAGGAATAAAGGAGGAATTTTAATGAAAAAATGGATGTAAAACTTTATACAATCCCCCATTGCAAGATCATGTATACTAATGATATAATTTATAGTAGCGTTTTTGGCAGTTGCCAGAAGCAAACTTATGGATGATTAAAAATTTGAGTAGGTGACGGATTTGAAGAATAAGATCAAACGTTTTGCAAAGGGGGATTTTCACATCCCGCAGCCGGAAATTATTTTTCCTGAGACTCACATTACGATGCGTGTCGGAGAAGGAGAAAAATATGAGGGAAGCTTTTCTCTGCAGAATGAAGGGGAAGGGACAATACGTGGACTTGTATATCCTTCTTCCTATCGTGTACAGTGCGCAGAGCAGGGTTTTGATGGAAATCCGGTAAATATTTATTATACATACGATGGAAGAGGACTTGTGCCGGGACATGTTGAACATGGGAAATTTACGATTGTATGTAATGGTGGAGAGTATGATATTGCATTTACTGCAATTATTGAGAAACCATTTGTTATGACTCGATACGGAAAGGTTCAGAGCCTGGAAGATTTTAAGAAGCTTACATATCGTGATGCAGCTGAGGCAGTGAAGTTATTCCGGTCCAGAGATTTCTTTGAGATTCTCAAATATGAAGATACGAGGATCAAGGCGCTTTATAATAATATGCGTAAATGGGAACTGGATCAGCACGCCCTTGAAGAATTCCTGGTAGGGTGCAAGCAGAAAGAGAAGATTTTTCTTACATTGGAAGAAGAAAGCCGTGCTTTTATTTCTCTTGTAGAAGACAGAAAAGAGACTTTTACTGTGAAGAAAAATACCTGGGGATATCTGGAGATTGATGTAAGAACAGAAGGCGATTTCCTTTCTGTTGAGCACAGACATCTGACGACAGACGAATTTATAGGTAATGCCTATCGTCTGGAATATGGTATTTCTATGGACAAGCTTCACAGAGGAAGTAACTTTGGAAGGATCATTCTGGAAACTCCATATGAAACATTGAGTTATGAGGTCGTAGTGGAAAAGGATATTTGCAGAGATGAGGAACATCGTGCAAATGAAAAAGAATTTAATGGAATTCTGAAAGATTATCTGAAATATGAAGGTGACAAGATGTCACTGGAAGATTGGACAGAGACCTCTATAAAGAAAATTTCACATCTTCGCGAGGTAGATGAACGTAATGAATTTTACCTTCTTGCCCAGGCACATATCTGCATTTTGGGTAATCGGATGGATGAGGCAAAATGGCTTTTAGAATCTTATAACTACAATCGTTTTGCAATCGGTAAGGATGTTGAATTGAGTTCCTATTATCTTTATCTGACGACAAAGCTGAGTAATGATTCGATTGGGCAGAGAAGGGTCGCAGAAGAACTTTCACGTTCTTTTATGAAGCATCCGGACAGCTGGCGGATTCTTTGTATGCTGATTGAGGTTGATTCAGAATATAAAATCTACAGTGAAAGACTGAATGCGCTTGAGAAGCAGTTTATGGAGTATAAGTCTCACAGCTTATGGTTCTATCTTCAGGCATTCCGTTGTTTTAAAGAGAAGAGCTCATCTCTTAAAAAACTCGGACAGTTTGAAGTACAGGTTCTGCTTTTTGGCGTGAAATATAAACTGATGACGAAGGAACTTGCATTATATACAGCAAACCTGGCAAGTCAGATGAAGAATTTTGATAAACATCTGTATAATGTACTTGTGAAGTGTTATGAGATGTATGATGAAGCGATGATATTGACTTCTATCTGTACATTGCTTATAAAAGGCAGCAGAACAGAACACATCTATTTCCATTGGTATGAGAAAGCGGTAGACGCAGAGTTGAAGATTGCGCAGCTTTACGAATATTATATGGCGGCTGCGAGACCTGAAGAATTTCATAAGCAGCTTCCTCGTTCGGTATATTTGTATTTTATGCATGGAAATTCTCTGGATTATAAGAAATGTGCATTTTTGTATGCAAATCTTATTACTTATGAAGATGAGACAAGCGAGATTTATGCGCACTACAGGGATGAGATGGAAGAATTCACATGGAATCAGCTGGAGAAGAGAAATATAGATGAGGATCTTCGGATCATTTATAAGCGATTCCTTGTAGAGACAGACATGAGTCAGGACAGAATCCGCGCTCTTTATGATGTGTGTCACGCATATTGGATTACAACAAAGGTTCCGAATATGAAATTTATTCATGTAATCGCAGCTGATGGAACAATTACACAGAAGGCAGCATATACAGAGAATGGAGCCAGAGTATTTCTGTATGCAAAGACGGATCGCATTGTATGGGAAGCAAAAGATGGAAGACATTATACAGATTCTATCCCATATGAGAGTAAACGTCTGTTTTATGAACTTAGATATATGGATATCTGCAGAAAATATGCAAATAGCCTGAACCGAAGCAAAGCGTTTGAAGAAGAGGAAGAGCTGACACTGGAAATCGTAAAGGAAAAGGGTCTGGAAAATTTCCCGGAGGATGAGATCCAGGCACTGTGCAGCAAGATGATTCGTGAGACAAATTATGAGAATGATGATTTTCTGACCTATGTTTGTTATGATTTATTTAAGAAAAAACAGTATGATAAAGTGATTCTTACGTATTTGGCAAACTTCTACTGTGGAGCAACACAGGAGATGAAGGAATTGTGGAAAGTTGCCAGAGAGTATGAAGTCCATACACACAAACTGGCAGAACGGATCATTACACAGATGCTCTTTTCAGAGGAATTATTCCAGGAGACAAAAGTATTTGAAGCTTATTATGATGAAGGTGCATACTTCCGGCTCCAGCAGGCTTATCTGGCATATGTCTCCAGAGAATATGTTGTAGAAGCACGTAGGATAGAGAAATCTATAATTGATATTATCTGCAGGGAAGCAGAGAAGGGTGAGGCAACAATCGATATTTGTATGATTGCTGTTTTGAAATATTATTCGAATCAAGCGTATGAAACAAGCCTTAAGAAGACGCTGAAAAAGTTTATGCAGGAACTTTGTGGCAAACAGATTTATTTCCCATTTTTCCTTAAGTATGATAAGGAGTGGCTGATTGAATTCCAGTTGTGGGATAAGACACTGATAGAATACAAGGGCCAGAAGGATAGCCGTGTTATGTTGTATTATCAGTTGCAGAAAGGTGGAAACGGAGATTCTGATTATGCAACAGAACTTCTGACACCAATGTATGAGAATTTGTATGTGAAGAAGTTTGTGTTGTTCTCGCATGAACGACTGATCTATTATTTTAAAGAAACAATTGACGGAAATTCTTACAGAAGTGAGAAAAAGATCTGCCAGCATACGGTTGAAAAAGGTGAACCGGGCAGATATGGAAGGCTCAATGACATTATTCTGGAAGAAGATCCGGAAGAACGAGAGAAGAAGATGAAGCAGTATGCACTGGAAGATGCGGTTGCATCACATATGTTCATACAGTATTAAGGAGGAAATCTTTTCATGGGACAGGGAAGTATAATTGGATATGAGATAAATGAAAAGACATGCCAGATCAGTTTTTATAATGATAAAGAGATGGAACCTCAGACACTGGAAGTTGACTCAGATAATTTTCAGATTCCTTTGATTATTGGAAAACTAAGAGACACATGGGCCTATGGAAAAGAGGCAAAACGTCTTGCAACACTGAAAGAAGGATTTACCGTTGCCCGTCTGCTTTCGAGAAGTCTTGCAAATGAGAAAATTGAATTTGGTGATGAGACATATGATGCAGTATGGCTGCTTTCACAGTTTATCCAGATGTCTTTACAGTCATTTCCTAAAATTGATGGAATTGTGTTTAGTGTACCGGTTCTTACAGAAGAACTGGCACAGATGCTTCGAAGGATCGCAGTTCGCATGAATATTGATAAAAGACATATCTTTATTCAGGATTATAAAGAGAGTTTTTGTAATTATCTCTTCTATCAGCCGAAAGAACTGTGGCAGTATGATGCAGCATTGTTCTGCTGTGACCGTAATGAGATCAAAGCATATATGCTGCGCAGACTGAAGCCGGGACTTGGTGGTGGAAAGACTACATTTGTTACGGTTGATGAAGTTGCAAATGCACATATGAAAGAACTGGCGCTTGTTTATCCGGTTTTGAACGAGGACAAAGCAAAAGAAGCCGATGCGATGTTCTGTAAATTTATACAGAGCGTGTTTGATAAGAGGATTGTTTCTTCTGTATTCCTGACAGGAGAAGGGTTCGAAAATAACTGGTATCCGAAGTCATTGCGGGTGCTTTGCAATGGAAGAAGAGCATTTATCGGAAATAATCTGTACAGCAAAGGAGCTTGCTATACTGCATACAGAAAACTGTATATGCATATAGAGAATCCGGTTTATCTATCGGAGACTAAGCTGACAGATCAGATTACAGTCAATATGCGTGTAGATGGTCAGGAAATGTGGTATCCGCTTGTTTCCTGGGGTGCACACTGGTATGAGTCGAATAATCAGTGGGAAGTGATCCTTGAAGAGGGTGATGATATAGAGTTCCATATCGAGTCACTGGTTCAGGGAACGGTTAAGACCGAAAAAATCTCTTTGGAGAGACTTCCAAAGCGAGCAGAGTACTCTACAAGACTTCAGATAGAAACGATGTTTCAGGATGAAAAAACCTGCAAGATTATAGTACGTGATGTCGGATTTGGAGATTTCTTCCTGCCGACGGATTTCCGTGAGGAAAAGGTGATACATTTAGGAGGTAATGATGGGAAATTTAATTCTTTGTCATGACAGACACGCAGCACATCCTTATGAGATTTCCAGGATCCACTGCAGGATCTTTACAATAGAAGAATTGTGTTACTATCTGTGTAATAATTTATATCTGATCGATTATACGATCATGAATGAACCGCTTTGCACCTGGTTGGAAGAAGAGATCGGGATGAAAGAACTGGCAGAGCAGCTTCGAGATTTGATGCGTATGCGTGGATCTGTCGAGAATTTTGTTCTTACAATCTTGAAAGCTTCAAAGATCTATAAAGAATCTGAGATGATCCGTATCCAGAATGTTTTGGAACATCTGAAAAATCAGAAGGATGTAGAGCGTAAGAAGTATAAAGGCGATAATCTTCTTGAAAGCGGTGAGATTGAAGAAGCAATCATCGTTTATCAGGAAATTCTGAATCAGGAAAAAGATGAGAGTGTAGATGAAAAATTCTATGGAAAGATCTATGCATGTCTTGGAGCGGCATATGGACGATTGTTCCTTTATCAGGAAGCGGCCAAAATGTATGACAGAGCCTACCAGATCTGCGAAGATAAGGAATTACTAAAACCATATCTGTATGCGTCTTATAAGTATATGTCGCTGGAAGAATTTCACATTTTGCTTACAAAGCACAGTGAATATCAGGAAGTGAATGCACAGATGAGAAGCCAGATGGACGAAGTGAAGCAGAATCTTCAGATTGAGCCAAATGAAGTACTTTTGGAGAAGTGGAAGAGGAAACATAGAAGAAATCATACATAATACAGACTTTTTATGCAGCTGTTCACAGAATCTATGAGCAGCTGCATTGTTCTATACCTTTTGGGGTTTGACATATATTGTATGCTATGGTAGAATACAACAGTAACTTTACTGTGGTACAGTGACTCATTGGTAGAGAATAAAAGCCAAACTCAATGATGGAGGGTGTTATTATGAAAAGGAAAGTATTAAGTGTGTTATTATGTGCAGGACTTGCAGTTTCTATATTAGCAGGATGCGGTTCAGACTCTTCTAATGCGAATAAGAAAGCGGAATCAACAGGAAGCGACCTTGAATATGTAAAAGACAAAGGAACGCTTGTGGTCGGTGTTACTGACTTTGAGCCAATGGATTATAAAGATGACAATGGTGAGTGGATCGGATTTGATGCAGACATGGCGAAAGCATTTGCAGAGAGTATCGGAGTTGAGGCAGAATTTGTAGAGATTGACTGGGATAATAAAGAGCTTGAGCTTGATGGAAAGTCAATCGACTGCGTATGGAATGGTATGACACTGATTGATGAAGTGAAGAGTTCTATGGAATGCACAGATGCTTATATGAATAACGCGCAGGTTGTAGTTGTACCGGCTGACAAAGCAGATAAGTATCAGGATGAGGAAAGTGTGAAAGATTTAACTTTTGCAGTAGAAGCAGGAAGTGCAGGGGAAGATCAGGTTGAAAGAATTGGTGCACAGTATACATCGGTTACATCACAGGCAGATGCACTGATGGAGGTTGCTTCCGGAAATTCAGATGCAGCTGCAATTGATGCTTTGATGGCAGCAGCTATGATCGGAGAAGGAACAGGTTATGCAGATCTTACTTACACAATAAGTCTGAACAATGAGGAGTATGGTGTTGGATTCCGTAAAGGATCTGATCTTGCAGTAGCTCTGAATGATTACTTTAAAAAGAGTATGGAAGATGGATCAATGAAGAAATGTGCTGAGACTTATAAAGTACAGGCTGCATTGATTGAAAAATAAATTTAGGATGGAGCTTTAATATAATGGAACTTATTATGGAACAATTTCCAATCGTTATTCACTCACTGAATGTGGGATTTTTACAGACGCTGAAGCTGTTTTTTGCAACGCTTCTTGGAGCTATTCCGTTGGGACTGGTTATTGCATTTGGATCGATGTCACATTTTAAACCGTTGAGTTATATTACGAATATTGTTGTATGGATCATACGTGGTACACCGCTTATGATCCAGATGCTTATCATTTATTATTTCCCGGGACTGGTCTTAGGAAACCCAATCTGGGGTGGCGGTGAAAGCGGAAGATTTCTTGCAGCTTCGGTTGCATTTATCTTTAACTATGCATGCTATTTCTCGGTAATTTACCGCGGAGGAATCCAGGGTATCCCACAGGGACAGACGGAGGCCGGACTTGTTCTTGGAATGACAAAGCATCAGATCTTCTTTAAGGTTAAGCTGCTTCAGATGGTGAAGAGAATTGTTCCACCGATGTCAAATGAGATCATCACACTTGTAAAAGATACTTCTCTTGCACGAATCATTGCACTGCAGGAGATTATCTGGGCAGGACAGGCGTTCCTGAAAGGTTCTCAGGGAATTTCAGGTGCGATCTGGCCGATGTTCTTTACAGCTTTTTATTATCTGATCTTCAATGGTATTCTGACAGTCCTTCTTGGAAAGCTTGAGAAGAAGCTGGAATATTTTAATTAAATGGGGAGGAAGAGATAAATGGCAATACTTGAAGTAGAACACATAAATAAAACATTTGGACGGACAGAAGTACTGAAGGATATCAGCTTTTCATTGGAAAGAGGACAGGTACTTTCCTTGATCGGTTCCTCGGGAAGTGGAAAGACGACACTTCTGCGCTGCCTGAATTTTTTGGAGACACCGGATAAAGGTGTGATCCGTGTAAATGATGAATTATTGTTTGATGCTGCAAATCCTGTAACAAAACAGGAAAGTGAGATCCGTAAGAAAAGATTACATTTTGGACTTGTATTCCAGTCTTTTAATCTGTTCCCGCAGTATACAGCACTTGGGAATGTAATGCTGGCGAAGGAACTACTTGCAAAAAGTCAGCCTGATTATAAGGCACGCAAGAAAGAGATACATGCAGAGATTGAAGCAGAAGCAAAGCGCCTCTTAGATCAGATGGGACTTTCAGAGCGTATGAATAACTATCCGCATCAACTTTCCGGAGGACAGTGTCAGCGTGTGGCGATTGCCCGTGCACTTGCACTTAGTCCGGATATTCTATGCTTTGACGAGCCGACTTCGGCGCTTGATCCGGAGCTTACAGGTGAAGTACTGAAAGTTATCAAAGGACTTGCAGATCAGAATACTACGATGATCATCGTAACGCATGAGATGGCATTTGCAAGAGACGTATCGGACAAAGTTCTGTTTATGGATGACGGTAAAATACTTGAGCAGGGAACACCTGAGGAAGTGTTTGAAAATCCAAAAGAAGAGCGTACCCGTCAATTTTTGTCACGTTATACAAACGGATAGTGATTTTGTAAATACTGGACAAAAATGAAGGTGGTAATAAGATACGAAGAATAAAAACGACGAATATATTAGAAATACTAATATATTGAACGCAAATAAAATAATGAGCAGGAAGAAATACAAGGCGGAGGGAATGTTGATTTTCACTCCGCCTTATATTATAATCGGTTTTGTATGATACAGAAATCATGATAAAAACTAGCAGGAACTAGGTAAGGAGCATAAACTGACATGAGTGAATTTGAAAAAGCAGTGACGGGACTTGGGGAAGAATGCGGTGTTTTTGGTGCTTATGATGTGGATGGGCATGATGTGGCTGCATCAGTCTATTATGGCTTGTTTGCTTTGCAGCATAGAGGTCAGGAGAGCTGCGGTATTGCAGTGACAGACACTTATGGGAAGAGAAACGTCCTTTCAAAAAAAGGACTTGGCCATGTGGATGACGTGTTTGATGAAGAGGGACTTTCAGAGCTGAAAGGAAATCTTGGCGTGGGGCATGTGAGATATTCAACAGCAGGTGCAACACGTGTAGAGAATGCAATGCCACTTGTTATAAACTATGTAAAAGGAACACTTGCGATTGCACATAATGGAAATTTAGTAAATGCAATTGAGCTGAGAGAAGAACTCAGCCAGACAGGTGCTATTTTCCAGACAACAATAGACTCTGAAGTAATCGCATATCTTATTGCAAGAGAGCGTCTTCATACACCGACAGCAGAAGAAGCTGTGAAGTGTGCGATGCAGAAGATCAAGGGTGCATATGCACTTGTTGTGAGCAGCCCGAGAAAAATGATTGGTGCAAGAGATCCATTTGGACTCAAGCCACTTTGTATCGGGAAACGTGACAATACATATTTCCTTGCTTCTGAGAGCTGTGCGATCGCAGCTGTAGACGGTGAATTTGTAAGAGATGTTCTTCCGGGAGAAATTGTAACAATTACAAGAAAACATGGAATCCAGTCAGATACGAGTATGGTGATCGATTCGGAAAAACAGGCAAGATGTATTTTTGAGTATATTTATTTTGCAAGAACAGACAGTACAATCGATGGTGTAGGTGTATACCATTCCAGAATTCTGGCAGGAAAAGCACTTGCGGAATCTTATCCGGTAGACGCTGATCTTGTTGTGGGAGTTCCGGATTCCGGTCTGGTAGCAGCGAAAGGATATTCTGAGCAGTCAGGAATTCCTTATGGAATGGCATTTCACAAGAACAGTTATGTGGGAAGAACATTTATCAAACCGAAACAGAGCGAACGTGTTTCCAGTGTAAAGATCAAACTGAATGTAATTCCGGAAGTTGTAAAGGGAAAACGAATCGTAATGGTAGATGATTCCATCGTGCGTGGAACAACTTGTGCAAATATTATTAAGATGCTGAAAAAAGCCGGAGCAAAAGAGGTACATGTACGTATCAGTTCTCCACCGTTCTTACATCCATGCTTTTTTGGAACAGATGTTCCGTCGAATGAGCAGCTGATCGCACATACTCACACACAGGAGGAGATCCGTCAGCTGATCGGAGCAGACTCTCTTGGATACATGGAGATCGAGAAACTGAAAGATATGGTTGGAGATCTTAAGTATTGCGATGCCTGCTTTACAGGAAAGTATCCGATGAAAGTTCCGGAAGAGGATATCAGTCAGGCATTTGAACAAAATTGATTTTGAAGACTCAGTTTATGTGTTATAATAGATAAACAGTTACGATAAAGATATGAAACAAGGAGAAAAGAATTATGAGTAATGATCGTTATGTAAGCCCGCTTTCAGAGCGTTATGCAAGCCGCGAGATGCAGTATATCTTCTCACCGGACAAAAAGTTCAGAACATGGAGAAGACTTTGGATCGCACTGGCAGAGACTGAGAAGGAGCTTGGACTCAACATCACGGATGAACAGATTGAAGAGCTGGAAGAGATGCTTCTTCTGTCAGAATTTCGTCTGAAAAAGGAGCAGAGTTCTGTCGCAGAACATGTATCCGAACTTGACGGAAGATTTCACAGAGTTCTTTACGAAGCATCGGACAGCCGTATATTAGAGCATGTCCTGACAGATTTTCATAAGTATGTGAAGCTGGCAAGAAAGACTTCTGTTGGCGAAGAACACCGGGCCGAAAAATCCATTCAGGAACACCGGGCGATTCTGGAAGCAATCAAACAGAAAGACGCAGACAAGGCAGAAGAACTTGCGAATCAGCATATCAAAAATGTAATGCAGAACCTGCATCTGGAAGAATAATAATCAGATAGAATATAGAAAATAACGTAGAAAGGGAGAAGAACATGGCTAAGATTAAAATGACAGTACCAATTGTGGAAATGGACGGAGACGAGATGACAAGAATCCTTTGGAAGATGATTAAGGAAAATCTTTTGGAACCTTTCATAGAGTTAAATACTGAA
>OGPW01001672.1_pt1 | contig 14413 bp, 9 predicted proteins | sample 1553061 | NCBI WGS metagenome assembly OGPW01 (sample SAMEA2580292, study PRJEB22360) | human gut metagenome | biome: human gut; feature: human-associated habitat; material: faeces | place: Denmark | collected 2008/2010
TCCAGCCTCTTTCATTCCGTCTTTCACGCCAAGAAGACGCTGGTTTGATTCATAATTGTTGTATTCCGGACCAGCGAGAAAGAAAATCTTCTTGCAACCATGTTTCTCGATCATGTGTTGTGTGATTTCCTTCATAGGCTGATAGTTATCACATCCCACACGATGCAGCCCTTCCATAACAAACTCCATACTTATTGCAGGCTTTCCACTCTCCGCCAGCATTTTCGCCAACTTTTCACGTTCCTGATACGAAGTAATATTATTCGCAGCAAGTATAAATCCGTCATAATCCTCATAATGAATCAGAGAAAATACTCCGTATTCCCCTTTGTTGTACAGTAAATCTTCACTGTCTCCACCATAGCAGTTAAAAATATAGAGATCTGCTCCCTCTTCTTTTGTTCTCTCAAGAACTCCATGCATGACTTCTTTCATGATCTCTACATTGAATCCGCCCTGCAATAAAGCAATCTTTTTCTTCATCCCCACGCCTCCCGTTTTAAAGGCCATTATTATTTCTATTTTACCATTCACAGCTTTGAATAGCAACTATGTTCCAAGTGCTTTGTAGCTCATTGTTTTGTAGCTCATTTTCAAACCTGTCACACGCAAAACTAAATAAGGGATTTCAATCAGTATCAGCTATCGTATTCTTCTGCTTTTTCGATCAATCTCTGGATTTCCTGATTACACACACCGATCTGTACACCGGCATTGATCACGCGTTTACATTTTTCCATTGTCTCAAACGCTTTTTGAAGAGTCTCTTCTTTGATTTCTTCAAAAGGTGCCTCTGTGATCACTTCTGCCGCAAGTAATCTTGCCAGCCGGTAATCCATATCATTTTCATATAAAATACCTGCCGCAAACGGGATGTGCTCCTTCTGAAGTCTTCGATAAACCGGGATTCCAGTTCCGCCGGAAGAGATCACGAACACTTCCGGCTCACCCTCCGGCGCAGGAAGTTCAATGCTTCCAAACAAAGGATCGAAAAATCCATTATTGATTCCGTACAATTCCCGGATAATTTCTTCTGTGAAAACTTTTTCCGGACTTCCGTAATGCGAAATCGTCTCGCCTTTGACACAGATGATCTTGTCCGAAATCTTCTGTGCCAGATCGATCTCATGCAGAGACATGATTACTGTAATCTTCTTCTGCCGCGCCATCCGTTCAAGAATCGACAACAATTCCAGCTTATATTTCACATCCAGGAACGAAGTTGGCTCATCCAGAACGATCACATCCGGATCCTGACAGATTGCTCTCGCCAGCAGAACGCGCTGCTTCTGTCCGTCACTAATCGCATTAAAATCACGGTTACCAAGTTCCTGCGCATGAACCGCCTGCATTGCCTCCTCCACCAGACGCTCATCCTCCTGTGTCAGAATGCCCAGCCGTCCGGTATATGGATAGCGCCCGGTCGCCACAATATCATGACAAGTCATCAACTCTGTCTTGATCCGATCCGTCAACACGACCGCCATCTTAGACGCAAGCTCTTTGTACGGCAGTTTCAGGAGAGAAGTATTGTCAAAAAATACATTTCCTCCAACGACTTTCAGCTGTCTTGTAATACTTTTTAAAATCGTTGACTTTCCTGAACCATTCGGCCCGATCAAAGTCACGATCTCCCCCTTGTTGATCCCGATATTAATATCACGGATCAGGGAGTTTCCATTATAACCTACCGACAGGTCTTTCATTTGAAAATAATAATCTGCCATCTTATTTTCTTCCTCCCTTCGGTATCATCATATAGATAACGATCGGTGCACCCAGAATAGACGTCACCGTACTGATATTCAATTCCACCGGTGCCAGTGCCATTCGTGCGATCAAGTCACAGATCATACAGAACACAGCTCCCATAAAGAACGTTCCCGGTATGACCACGATCGGTTTTGATGTTCCAAATGCTTTCCTTGCAAGAAACGGAACTGCGATTCCCACGAAGGAAATCGGTCCGGCAAACGCAGTCACACACGCTGACAGAATACTGGAAAGCAAGATCAAAATCACGCGAAATGTCTTGATGTTGACTCCCATGCTCTGCGCATATGCTTCTCCCAATTGATATGCACTGATTGGTTTGGACAGGAAAAATGTAAACAGCACCGCAAGTCCGACAACCACTGCTGCCACACGAATATTGCTCCAGCTCATTCCGGAAAAACTTCCCTGTGACCATCCATGCAGATTCACAATATCAGAATCATCCGCAAATGTCACAACAAAATCCGTGATAGCCGAACAGATATATCCGATCATGATCCCCCCGACAAGAAGAGACGCCATATGCTGCACTTTTTTCGACATCAGAAGGATAAATCCCGTCGAGATCAGCGACCCGATAAATGCTGCAAGAATCAGTGTATACGAAGAAAATCTTCCGATATATTTCAAATACACGATCATTGTAAGTGCCACGACCATTTTCGCTCCGGAAGAAATTCCGAGAACGAAAGGTCCAGCAATAGGATTAGAAAAAAATGTCTGCAGCAAAAAGCCTGAAAGAGACAATGCACCACCAAGCAGCGCTGCCATCAGAATTCTCGGAAGACGGATCTTCCATATAATATTGTACTCTGTCGCCGCTCCTTCTTTCAGAAAGAGAATGCGCAGAATCTTAGGCACCGGAATATGAACATTTCCGGTATTGATATTTAGCACTGTCACAACACAAAATACTGCTGCAAGAATCAGAAATACCGCTGTGTATCTTGTACGCCGTCTGAAATTTTCCTGATGAAAACTTGTCTGCTCCATTCTTCTACTCCATCTTTTCAAGAAATGTCATCTGAGATGCATCACCATCTGTCAGCATCAGATGCATATCTTTGATCAGCTCTCCGACTGTATCTGTTGCCTGATATAAGTTCTTTCCGGTATACCAGACATTTCCGTCTTTCACCGCCTTGAATTCAGAGAACAATTCATTCTTTGCTTCCAACTCACTGATACTATTTATCTGTCCGTCGATCGTCCCATTGTAGATCAGATAATCTGCATCTACAGCAGTCGCATAGAATTCCTCCATCGTCAGTTTAACAGATGGTGCGTTGCTGTCCGGATTCTTCAGATCTTTGAACGCATATCTTCCACCTGCGATTTCGATCATTGACGGAATATAATCGTCAGATTTTCTCACAACGATTGAACCATCTGTACTCACATAGAAATAAGCAACCGTCTTTTCCGTGTTCTCGAATCCTTTCAGTTCCTCGATCACGTGAGCCTGCTGGTCAAAAAATGTATCCGCTTCTTCCTCTTTATTCAGAAGCGCCCCATAAAGCTTGATCCACTCGGTTCTTCCAAGCGGATGTGACTCATAACTGGAGTAGTCTACAAATACCGGAATCCCAAGATCTTCGATCATTTCCTGTACCTTCGGTGTATGAAGGATCATCGTTGATTCGATTGCCAGATCACAGTCTCCGTCAACGAGAGTCTCATAATCCGGTTCGCTGTATTTTCCCGCAAATGTCATCGCTCCGGATTCCATTGCATCCTTTGCACTCTCTACATACCAGCCGGAAGCCTCAAGTCCGGAGAATTTTACCTTGTCAATTCCGCCGATTGCATCAAACAGAGACATGGATGCTGTCGCCGCCATATAAATATTCTCTGTCGGCTGCTGGATCACAACAATATCATCCGCCAGATTTTCCGGTTCTTCTTTTCCTTTCGGAACAATCAGATATTGCTTATCTTCATGGACATCGATTAACTTATATCCATCCTTATAATAGTATACATCGAATTCTGTCGCGTAAGTCAGATCCATTGTAGATTCATAAGTAAGTCCTTCAATCTCCGGTGCTTTTTTTGTCTTGTCGGCTACATCTTTGGTCTTATCCTTTGTTACATCTGCACCTGCTGAATTATTACCGCTGTTTCCACCGGAGGCTGCGGTAGAACCGCAGCCTCCGAGCAGAAGTGCAGCTGAAAGCATTAACGCTGTGATTCTGCATCTTCTTATCTTCATTCTATTTTTCTCTCCTATTTCTCTGCCGCTGCTACAGCTGCATCAAACTTCTCGTTCGTCAGCTCTTCACATCCGTAGAGAACGCCGTAGACCTTGATCCACTCCTGTTTTCCAAGCTCCGTCTTTTCCTCGGAAGAACGATCAACAAGAACTGGGATGCCGAGCATTGCAAGCTTTTCTGTCAGCTCTTCGAACTGTTCCGTCTTCTCTTCTACTGTCAGAGTCTCTTTTGTATCTTTACTGTCTTTATCTGCTATTTTGTCAATATCTTTCGCTACATTTTCCTCAGAATCTTCTCTTGGAAGAATATCTCCTGTAAACAATGCAAGATTCACTTCACTCTTCACAAGGTTCTTCAACTTCAGCTTGTCCGCTGTTCCTGCATATGCAACTTCAGCATTCTTCTCTCCGTCTTTTGCTTTCATCTTATCAGCAATCTCGGATACTGTACAGTCTTTGCTCTTCATTCCAACTGCCGCAACATTGTCAAGAAGATCGAGATCTTTCATCGTATTCAGAATCTCATCAGACTCTGCATAAGTATGATCCACAGGTTTCTTCACAATGATCATATCCTGCTCAAGACCAACCGGAACTTCCACATCCTCCGGAACGATCAGATATTTCACAACATTTCCCTTGTAAAGCTCTGCTGCCAGTTCCTGTCCGCTTGTGCCGTTGTTATCCGAAGCTGCGGATTCCTCGGCAGAAGCATCTACTTTGCTTTCTGCATCTGAGTTCTTAGAATCTTCTGATCTATTGATCGTAACAGAAGCTACTTTCTTCTTGGAAGACTTCTCTTTATCTTCCGCGGACTTCTCATTTTCAGACTTTGTTTCCTCTGCTTTTTCCGGGTCTCTTGCTGTGTCCTTCGTCATATCGATTTCAAGAAGCACAATCCCCTGATCATAATGATAAATCTTGAAATATTCTGCATAGTCAAGCTTTGTTTCTGACTGATATTCCAAACCTATGATTTCAGGTGCTTGTTCATCCAGCTTCTGGTTACTATTTGTTGAAGCAACTGTTCCGTTTGCAGATGTTCCTCCGTTAGCCGCTGCAAGATAAATGAAAATCGTATATTCTATCTCATGTGCGACAGACATTTTGTCCGTCATTCCAATAATCTTATTGTTCTGGTTCAACGCAACCGGGATAACAGCTGTCGCTGATCCGCCGCCCTTTGTTGTGTAATACTTATTTCCGTTCGCTTTCACATACTGATAATGATCACTGCTGAACACAAGCGTTGCATAAGCCTGTCCATTCTGGATTGTCACTTTATTACAAGTAATCTGAACCTTACCTGTTCCACCTGACCAGGTAAAACGATCTGGAGTGTATACACCGTCTTTCAGTGTTGTTCCACTGTCTACATGAGAAGTAGAACCACTTGTATCGGATTCGTATTTTGATACATTATCTGCTTTTCCGTCATTTCCATCTGTTTTTCCTGAATTAGTTCCAGGTACAGAACCGCCTGGAAAAGCAGAATTGTTTGTTCCTGTATTACCTGTATTGTTAGAACCACCAGTAGTTCCGGAATTTCCTGTGTTTCCGTTGTTTCCGGAATCACCTTTATTCTCAGAATCTGTAGAATTAAGATCGGCAATCTTCTTCATTGTCTCTGACTGGAAAGTCAGCATTCTGTCATACCAGATTCCTTTTTTAATGGAATAGGCTGCTACTGCAATTTCCTTATCCAATGCTTCTACCGGAACAGTATAAGTATATTTTCCTTCTTCATTTATCTGATATGGAATCCAGGATGACTGATCTGCGCTTGCAGCCTCTTCCTTTGTTCCCATATACAGATAGCCGTAACCTGTTCCGCTTAATGTAAGCACGGCGCTCATTTTTCCGTCTTTCGCTGTCAGGATACAATCCACTACTTTGAACATAGAGGAACTGGAAGTTACGTCCATGCTGTAGATTCCGTTTGCTACTGTTGTTTCCGGAGTCGGTGTTGGAGTTGGCTCTGGATTAGGCATTGGATTCGGTGATGGAGTTGGTTCCGGTGATGGTTCTGGTGTTGATGTTTCTTCCGGAGTTGGGATATACATCCACAGATACATCGTATCATACCATGTTTGCTTTTTTGATCTTCTTAAAGATACCGGAATTGTCTGTCCTGCCTGCGCCTGCGGCACTTTAAAAGTAAATGTCATTCCTCCATCTTCTGTCTTTGTTCCTTCAATTATGGAAGACTTCAGAAGGTCATCTTTAGAGCCAAGATAAAGTGCATCATAATGTGCTTTTTCTGTCTTAATTGTAATTTCAAGCTCACCATCTTTTTTCGTAACTGTTGACTTGCTGACCTTGAACATTGCGAACTCTTCGGCGTTTTCTTTTACTACCTTCACAGATTCTCCTGTTACAGAAGGAGCCTCCTGCAGTGGCGGAAGTTCCGATTCCGGAGTATTCGTAGAATCGTTAGAATCCGTAGAAGGTTCTGACTTGCCTGTCTCATCTTTTATCTGTGTATCCTTGTTATCAGTTTTTTCGTCCGCAACCTGATCTGAGACAGTTGTGCCTGGATTTTTCCCGGTGGTTTCTGTATCTTTCTCTTCTGAGTTATTCTCTAAATTTGGTTTTGTTTCTGCTTCGATTGAATTCTGATTATCTGATTTATCCGAAGAATTATCAACTTTATCAGATTCCTCTGTCTGATCTTCTTTTGTTAAATCGTCATTTCTTTTATCTTCTTTAACATTTCCTGCGTCTTCTGTCTGACTTTCATCTTGTTCCTTATCTTGACCAGGCTCTTCCACCTCTACAGTTTCCTGTAAACTTGTCTCATACTGCTGCTCATTTTCTGCCGCATATGTTCTTGTATAAGACAATGGTGAAATCATCATAGAACCTGTCAGCATAAGCGCAAGCCATCTGCTCTTATTTTTCATTTCTTTTTTGTCTCTCCTTAAGTTGTGAATTATAAAATGCGGAAAATGGATAGAATTATCTTGAATCAAATGAATGATTGCTGGTCACACGTAATGCGAACAGTAAGAATGGTTCTTTCGGTACAATCAATTACTCGTGATCTGGAATTCGTATATTCCCCGCACCAGCGACCGGCAGGTTTCCTGACTTACAGATCTTCTATACAGAACACCTTCCCGGTCTCCCAGTGGATGTGCGGACTCTCCACACTTGTCTGTATAGGAGCGGTCTTCTGAAATCTAATTTCTAAGAAGACCGCATCTCTGCTCACAGTGACGAGTTCGTACAGGTCTTGCACCTGTTTCCCTTTTATCAGTTTCGATCAGGATATGGAAATATATTCCCTGATCAAACAGCACCGAACGCTATTATTTCTGACTAACTATAACATTTCATTATATTGAAGTCAACTATTCCGCCTTCACAGCCCAGCGCATCTTCGTAGATCTTGCCCTTCCGTTCTGTGCACATTCCTGCGCTGACGGACGTACAACGTCCCTTGCATATTCGGAATAGATTCCTTCTTTGTATCCTGCTTTAAGTGCTTTTTTTACAAGCTTGTCCTCTCCGGAATGGAATGTAAGAATTGCTACTCTTCCACCCGGTTTCAATGCTCCCGGAAGTTTTTCCATAAATTCATACAGCACTTCGAATTCATTATTCACATCTATGCGAAGTGCCTGGAATGTTCTCTGGCAAGTCTTTTTGATAATGTCCTTCTTTTCTTTATTATTCGGAAGGAAATCTAAAGTCTTCTCGATGACATTTCTAAGCTTTGTTGTTGTATCGATGCGATTGCCTCTGCGAATCTCATTTGTAATTGCTTTCGCCAGCTCTTCGCAGTATGGCTCATCTGAATTCTCGTAAAGCATTCCGGCAAGCTCTTCCTCGGAAATGTTATCAAGGCGCTCGGCTGCGCTGATTCCCTTCTCCTGGTTCAGTCGCAGATCCAGCGGTCCGTCAACTTTGAAGGAAAATCCTCTCTTCGGATTGTCGATCTGCATAGAGGAAACTCCAAGGTCCGCAAGGATAAAATCAAATCCTCCAACTTCTTTTGCAATCTCATCGATCGTGCAGAAATTCTGCAGACGGATACTTAAAATGTCTTCTCCGAATCCCTGATCTGCCAGACGTTTTCTTGTCTTCGCAGACTCTTCCGGGTCAACATCTGTTGCATAGATGTGCCCCTCACCTTTCAGACATTCCAGCATTGCTTTCGTATGTCCACCGTATCCGAGTGTCGCATCGAATCCAGTCTCACCCGGCTGGATTTTCAGGAAATCCAGGATCTCATTTACCATGATAGAAATGTGCATTCCGGCAGGAGTATTTCCCTTCTGGATTACATGCGCAATTGTATCCTTGTATTTCTCCGGCTGTAACTCTTTATATTTCTCCTCGAATTTCTTCGGGTATTTTCCTTTATATCTCACACGACGCTTATGCGGTGTCTGTGATTCCTGTGTGTTCTGATTGTTCTGTTCGCTCATTTCGCTCTCCTGTTCTTATCTTTACAACGTATGTACAGTATACCATGAAAGTTATTCACAATATACCATGAACTTTGAAATGTTTTTCACATAAGTCTTCATATTTTTCACCTATTCACATTTCTTTACCGGAACCTGCATGGATTCGCTATTTTATCCGGCTGTATATCTTACTGCCACGTTCATCACTCCGGCAAGCATCATCACAACCACCGGATTCAGTTTTGTCTTACGAAGCAATAACAGACAGATTCCAAAGATCACCACCATAGACCATTTTGTCGCCGCAAACTGCACAATTCCATCTGTCCAAAATGCAGTGTGCAGAATTGCGATACCTGCGGAGGCGATCAGTGCAACAACTGCCGGTCTTAGGGATTCCAACACGCTCTGGAACATTTTCATTTTCTTATATCTTAAATAAAACCATGCGATCAAAGTTACGATAATACAAGACGGCAGAATGCACCCACAGGTCGCCGCAACAGATCCCGGAACTCCCGCAATCTTGCTGCCGACAAATGTTGCCGCATTGATTGCAATTGGCCCAGGTGTCATCTGGGAAATCGTGATCAAATCTGTGAATTCTGTCATCGTAAGCCAACCATGCTGTGTCACAACCTGTTCTTGGATCAGAGGCATCGCCGCATAACCGCCGCCAAAGCTGAACAGTCCAATCTGAAGAAAGCTTAAAAATAATTTCAAATAAATCATTTCTCTTCACTTCCTTTCCTCGTGATCTTTTTTTCAATTAATGCGCGGAGTACTCCGACAATTCCACAGATCAGAATCACATAGACTACATTTACCTCAAATATGCAGGAAGCTATAAATGCCCCGACCATAAGTACGTATGACAAAGCATCTTTCTTCTTCACGATTCCGGCACCCATGTCATATGTCACAGATGCGATCACGGCGCCCACTCCGGCCTGCATTCCTTCGAGCATTAAGCTGATGATCTGGTTACTTCGAAATGCCTGATAACCGGCAGAAAGTATCGATATAATAAGAAATGGTGGGATTACTGTCCCGGCAATTGCTGTCAGAATCCCCGCAATTCCAGCCAGTTTATATCCGATCACGATTGCTCCGTTCACTGCGATTGCTCCCGGTGCCGACTGCGCAATTGCCACAAGATCCAGCATCTCCTCTTCTTCGATCCAATGATATTCGTCTACGAACTTTTTCTTCATCAGACTAACGATCACATAACCACCGCCAAATGTGAACGCGCTTAAGTAAAAGGTTGACCAGAAAATCTTCCACAATTTTTTATCTTGTTTTTTCCCTTGCGTTTTTTCTTGTTGTTCTTCCATATATATTGTCCTCGTATATTATGATTATGCAAATTGCGTAGCACTAGAACTCCCGCCACACTATATGCTATTGGCAGGCAAAATTCCCTAACTATGATATTCTTTCTCTTGTAGTCTATCGCAATCAAAATGATTATGCAATCGCCTTGAATTTTTTACATTATATTTTCCTTTTTGAAACCTTAATTTTATCTGAATTTTCCCTATTTGGAAAATGATTATGATACAATGAGAACAGTAATATTTATCATAAAGGAGATTGAAATTGAAAAACCTATTTTTTCGATTCTCTTGTGCCGTTCTCCTGTGTTGCTGCCTGACCGGATGCGGTAGCATACAGCACAAATCCAGTACGGACACGGCGCAGGCGCAGGGTACTAAGGCACCACCCAAGACAGCGGATGATTTTTCTATCTCATCAGATTCTGAAAATGAAACTGTAGATGAAACTTCTTCTGCTGATGCCGCCACCCCATCTGCTTCTGAATCTGTAACTCAGCAGGAACTGCTGACCGGTGCAACGGCTCTTTACAGCAATGGACAGGAGATCAGCTTTGACCCTTCCTGGCAATACGCAGACTTTTCTGCAATCAATTCCGGAACAGCTACTATTTATCTTGCAGATTCTGACCGCAAGGATATCGTCGTCGGCGTGAATGCCGGACATGGAACTTCCGGTGGTGCTTCTGTAAAGACACAGTGTCACCCAGATGGTTCTCCAAAGACAACCGGCGGAAGCACTGCTCAGGGTGCAACTTATGCGACTGCAGTTTCCGGGGGAATGACATTTAACGATGGAACTGCTGAAAGCACTGTTACACTTCAGATGGCTCAGATTCTGAAAGATAAGCTACTTGCTCAAGGATATGATGTCCTTATGGTGAGAAACAGCGACGATGTCCAGCTTGATAATGTTGCCCGCACCGTACTCTGTAACAATGTAGCTGACTGTCACATCTCACTCCACTGGGATGGAGATGGATTGGGGTATGACAAAGGCTGTTTCTACATTTCTGTGCCGGATGGTCTGAAAAGTATGGAACCTGTCGCTTCCCACTGGCAGGAACATGATGCACTTGGAGCATCTCTTGTAGAAGGACTTCGTACAGAAGGATTGACCATTTACCAAAATGGTTCTATGAATATCGATCTGACGCAGACTTCTTATAGTACGATTCCGTCTGTTGATATGGAACTTGGAAATGCAAGCTCTGACCACAGTGATTCCACACTAAACAGTCTGGCTGATGGTCTGGTTCTTGGACTCAATGCTTATTTTGGAAATTAGAGTTCTTATTGAGTTATTTATTTTATTTTTTAAGGAGGTTATTATGGAGCCACTCATTCGTGTTAAAAATATATACAAGATCTACAATCCTGGAGAAAATGAAGTCCGCGCACTGGATGATGTTTCTCTTGAGATCAACCAGGGGGAATTTATTGCCATTGTCGGACATTCCGGTTCTGGTAAATCTACATTTATGAATATGCTCGGCTGTCTTGACACACCTGATTCCGGGGAATATTTTCTGGACGGAAAAGATGTTGCCAATCTCTCAGACAATGAACTGTCTGATATCCGCAATCACAAGATCGGCTTCATCTTTCAGGGATTTAATTTGATTCCAAACCTGGATGCACTTGGAAATGTAGAACTTCCACTGATTTACCGCGGACTTGGAAAGCAGCAAAGAAAAGAGATTGCCGGGGAAGCTCTATCGAAGGTTGGACTGGAAAATCGTATGGATCACAGACCGAACCAGCTTTCCGGTGGACAGCAGCAGCGTGTTGCTGTAGCCAGAGCAATTGCCGCGCAGCCGCCGATCATCCTTGCCGATGAGCCGACCGGTAACCTGGACAGTAAGTCGACTATCGAGATCATGAATATTCTGAAAGACCTTCATAAGTCTGGAAGAACAGTTATTATCATTACACATGATGATGAAATTGCTAATCAGGTTGACCGTGTTGTCCGCATTATGGATGGAAAGATTGTGAGTGATAGTGTAAATTCGTAGCAATTTAAATCTTTACCTGCAATTACAGAGAGAGGGCAGTACTTTACGATTTCTCAATCGTTGAAGCACTGCCCTCTCTTTATGTTTCTTAGTAGAATTTCTAATTACTTCTATTCACTTTTTATTCTACTGATACAAGCTCAATCTTGAAGTTCAGTTCTTTTCCTGCCATCTCATGGTTTGCATCGAAAGTGATTGTTGTCTCTTCCTTAGCTGTTACCTTTACCGGAAATGGCTGTCCATACTGATTGGACAGGTAAACCTGCTGTCCCACTTCAAGGTCTTCAGATCCCGGGAGTTCTGCAATCTCTACTGTGAAGATAGCTTCCGGATTCGGCATTCCATAAGCTTCTTCCGGCATCAGATGGATGTCCACTACCTGACCAACTTCCATATCAGCTACTGCTGCATCAAATCCTTTGATCATCTGTCCTGCACCGCATACGAACTCAAGCGGCTCTCCACGGTCATAAGAAGAATCAAACTGAGTTCCGTCATTGAATGTTCCTTTGTAATGTGTACGGCATTTCTTTCCAACATTCTTTCCTTCCATTGTAGTGTGTGATCCGCATCCGCCACCGCAGCTGCTTCCACAAGAATGTCCCTCTTCATGATCTCCACAGGAATGTCCTTCCTCATGGTGATGATGATCACATGTAGCTCCTCTGGATACAAGCTCACCTTTCAGGTATGCCTCTACTGCCTGATCTGCGTCTCCCTGAGCACCTGAACATAATTCAACGCCGGCCTCTGCAAGTGCTGTCTGAGCTCCGCCACCGATTCCACCACAGATCAGAACATCTACATTCTGTCCTGCAAGCAGTCCTGCCAGTGCTCCGTGTCCTTCCCCATTAGAACCGATCACTTCACTGGAAACCACCTTATTATCTTCTACTTCGTACACTTTGAAAGTCTCTGTCTTTCCAAAATGCTGGAAAATATTTCCGTTGTCATAAGTTACTGCAATTTTCATTGTAAAATCCTCCGTTTCAAAATTCCCTGTCAGACTAGTATAATCCATTACGCAGGTAAAAGCAACCTTTGTGTGGATGCGAAGTTGCTCCTTGTAGCAGTTACTGTTCACACGGTGTGCGACCAGCAACGCAAACAGTATCATTGACACAATCTTCATGAGACACTATACTTGTTATAAAACTTACTCCAAACCATCAGAAAGTGAGCACAACCATGGAATATGAACACATTACCCATTCCTTTGAACCAATCTATAATGAAGACTCCGAGATTCTGATTCTTGGAACTCTTCCTTCTGTAAAATCACGGGAAAATAATTTCTACTACGGACATAAACAAAATCGATTCTGGAAATTGTTGGCGAAACTTTGTGAGGAGGAAACTCCGCAGACAGTTGAAGAGAAAACGGCCATGTTACTCCGCCACCATATCGCCATCTGGGATGTTATTCAAAGCTGTGACATCAAAGGCTCCAGTGACAGCAGTATCAAGAATGTGACACCAACTGATTTGAAACAAATCTTAGATCATTGTCAGATTCGACAAATCTATGCAAACGGAAATAAAGCCGGAGCTCTTTATAAGAAATATCAGCAGCCGCTGACCGAAAGAGACATCCTTGTGCTTCCTTCCACCAGCCCGGCCAATGCCGCCTGGTCACTGGATCGTTTGTACGAAAAATGGAGTGAGATACTGAGGTGAATTATATTGCCTCAGTTCTCACTCCATTTTTATTCGAATAAATTACTATTTCAAACAACTTAGATTATTCGCTAACCTGCGCTCTTCTCTGCTCAAACACTGCTGCCAGTCTCGGCAGAATCTTATTGCATGCCATCGTGTATGCCGCGCCAAATACATTTGCCCCAATACGAAGCGCTACCGCATACGGCATTCCGAACAAGCCGGATGCAATCGACAATGCACCAAATGTATTAAATGCTGTCTGCCATGCATACCCTGCAGAATATCCGACTCCGATTCCTCCGATCATTCCGATGTATGGATACATTGACTCCGGAAGCACCAAATACAGGATAACAAATAACAGACATCCTACTATATTAAATGCAGCTCTCTTTCCTGCTCGTTCTTTACAGTCATCCGGGAATGGAAGACAAACAGACATGCTTGCGATCCCCGCCCACATTGCTCTCGGAAGTCCAAGCAATGACATGAATAACATTGCACTGGAAACAACTAATGAAAGACGAATGTACCATCTGTTTCTTGCAGAGCTGATATTGAACTCGCGGAACAAATCAAGAAATGATCTTCTATACGGTCTGTTCTTCTGATTCTTATAGAAGATTGCCATACACAATACCATTCCAACCAAAAGGCCAGCCACGCGATACAAGTACTCCTGTCCGGTCACATCATATCCCTGGAGAAGAAGATATCCAAGAACAAATGTAGAATGATTGTACATGATCACATTGTGACATCCCAGAATCATAAGAAGCAAAATACATACTATATTAATAAAGAATGCCGGAACCGGTGACACCATATTCGAAAGCTTCGGTCCTGCAATCAATATTCCAAAGATTCCGACGATGGAGGCCAATCCGTGCGTTGTACGAATCCCAAAATCTGCCTGTCGAAGAACAAGCACCGCAAGAAGCACTGTAACGCCTACTACACTGTTGTTATTCCCTGTGAAATGACTGTATAAAG
>OGPW01001673.1_pt1 | contig 14408 bp, 6 predicted proteins | sample 1553061 | NCBI WGS metagenome assembly OGPW01 (sample SAMEA2580292, study PRJEB22360) | human gut metagenome | biome: human gut; feature: human-associated habitat; material: faeces | place: Denmark | collected 2008/2010
TCGAGGACGCCATCCAGGAGAACACCAAGCTCGTCTACTTCGAGACCTTCGGCAATCCGAACGCCGACCTGCCCGACTTCGAGGCCATCTCCGCAATCGCCCACAAGCATCATCTGCCGGTGATCGTCGACAACACCTTCGCCACCCCGTACCTGTTCCGCCCGCTGGAGCACGGCGCCGACGTCGTGGTCGAGTCCGCGACCAAGTTCATCGGCGGCCACGGCACCACGCTGGGTGGTGTCGTCGTGGAAGGCGGCAACTTCAACTGGACTGAGGTGCCGGGCAAGTTCCCGACCCTGACCGAGCCGGATCCCTCCTACCACGGTCTGAACTTCTACGAGGCCCTTGGTGGAGCCGCCTTCGTGACCCGCATCCGCGCCATCCTGCTGCGCGACACCGGTGCCACCCTGTCCCCGTTCGCCGCGTTCCTGCTGCTGCAGGGCACCGAGACCCTGTCGCTGCGCGTCGAGCGCCACGTGCAGAACGCGCTGAAGGTTGTCGAGTACCTGCAGACCGTGCCTGAGGTCGAGTCCGTCTCGCACCCGTCCATCGAGGGGCGCCGCGACCACGAGCTGTACAAGAAGTACTTCCCGAACGGCGCCGGCTCCATCTTCACCTTCGACATCAAGGGCGGCAAGGACGCGGCGCGTGTCTTCATCGACAACCTGCACCTGTTCTCTCTGCTGGCGAACGTGGCCGACGTGAAGTCGCTGGTCATCCACCCGGCCTCCACCACGCACTCCCAGGAGACGCTGGAGGAGCTGGAGGATCAGGGCATCCACCAGGGCACCATCCGCCTGTCCATCGGCACCGAGAACATCGAGGACATCCTCGACGACCTCAAGGGCGGCTTCGAGGCGCTGCGCGCCTCCGGACTGGCCAAGTGATGGTCTTGGCTAGATAGCCGCAAGGTTTTTCCGCGTCGCCGGTCGGGGAACCGTGACACGGAACGAGAAGGGGAACCCGTACAAACCCGCGCTGACGTCATGCAGCGCGGGTTTGTTGCATATAGCCCTTGCTGGCGGGCTGTAGTGAAGCGGGGGGGGGATGTCGCCGCACAACCACCCGCCGGCGCTTCGCGCCACCTCCCGCCAGCGGGAGGGCGTATGGTCCGATCCTGCTGTTCAGCTCCGTTCTGACCACATTTTGGCATTTTTGTCTTGAACAGTGATGCAAGCAGGGGGTTTCGTGCCACGAAACGATAAAAAACGCTGTTTTCGGCATTTCGTGGCATTCCCTGTGCCACGAAATCGTTTTTAACCGGTTACATGCCGTTTCGGGGCGTGAGGGCAAATCTAAGAATCATTGGAAAATGGACGTTTCGCCATTCTCGTTCTCAACACTGTTCTCGCTCATCGTACAATTCTTCTTGCCAGGCACCCCCCTATCATCCCCCCGTCATCGCCACGGACCCGTGCGTTCCCGGCCGAGAGAGGCCGCCGAGCGCAGTGAAACCGCGCACAATGTTCGAGCGCGTAATACTCAAGGATGATGGGCACGATGGCGATTCACCCCGCCGCACGATGCCGGTCCGAGCCCGCCATCCGTATGGTGAAAGTAACGTTCAGGGAAAATCCCTGTATTGATATGGAAGAGGACGTTATGGAACAGCAGATCATGCAGCCGCAGACCAATGCCGGTGCGGCGCAGGAACAGCGGCACCCCATCGCCATCGAGGCGATCGACCTGGTCAAGGACTACGGGCATGGCGAAAACGCGGTGCATGCGCTGCGCGGCGTCAATGTGCGGTTCGAGCAAGGGAGGTTCACCGCGATCATGGGCCCGTCCGGCTCCGGCAAGTCCACGCTCATGCACACGCTCGCCGGACTCGACTCGGCCACGAGCGGTCATATCGTGTTCGACGGCGCCGACATCACCACCATGAACGACAATCAGCTGACCATGCTGCGCCGCCACAAGATCGGCTTCATCTTCCAGAGCTTCAACCTGCTGCCGATGTTCACCGCCGAGCAGAACATCCTCATGCCGTTGACTCTGGCGGGTCAGAAGCCCGACCGTCAGTGGTTCGACATGCTGACGACGACGCTGGGACTCAAGGAACGTCTCACGCACCGGCCGAATGAACTGTCTGGCGGCCAGCAGCAGCGCGTCGCCATCGCGCGTGCGCTCATCACCAAACCGTCGCTGGTGTTCGCCGACGAGCCCACCGGCAACCTCGATTCCGTCTCCAGCGCCGAAGTGCTGAGCTTCCTGAAGCGATCCGTCAAGGAACTTGGGCAGACCGTCATCATGGTCACCCATGACGCCGTCGCCGCATCCTATGCCGATCGTGCGATCGTGTTCGCCGACGGCCAGATCGTCGCCGACGAGCAGCGCCCGACCGCCGAGAGCATGAACCAACTGTTGATGAACGAGCGCGAGCGGGCCACCCAACTGGTCGGCGGGCCGTCCGCGGGCACCACCGTTCCAAGACCGCCGGTGGCGGCCCTCAAGGGGCACACCGAAAAGGCGTCTTTCGTTCCGGGTGCTCCAAGCGTTCCGGGCGCTCCGCAGCACGCCGCCGTCGCCCAGCACCGCCGCTGACCCGCTCACAGCATTAAGGACTTCTCATGTTCTCCATCACCATCAAACTCATGAAAAAAAGCGCGAGGATGCTCATCCCCGCAGGCATAGCCATCCTTATCGGCACGGCGTTCATCGCCGCCACGTTCCTGTTCTCCAACTCCATGGACGACTCGCTGCGCAGGCAGAGGACCGCCCAGCTCGGCGAAGCGAACTACATCGCCACGATGAAAACAAACAGCAACGGCGCGGTCTCCGAAAACGGCTCGGCCGACAGAACCACCGTCGCCGATTTCAACCTCGACCGGATACGCGCCACGAAAGGCGTGAAGGGCGCCCGCGTCGACACGTCCGTCAGCGTTTCGATCTCCGCAGCGGGCAAGCGCTCGAACGGATACGCCGTCGGCACGTCAACCGACCGCAAGCTGCTGCCGGTCCGCATCGTCTCCGGCGACCAGCCGGTCGACAACAACGAGGTGGCGTTGCCAAAATCCGTCGCCAAACAACTTGGAGTGGGTGTCGGCGACAAGGTGGACGTCGCTCCGATATCCAACGGCAGCGCTCTGAGCGGCACCGCGGTGCGTGACGTGCGCGTCGTTGGCCTGACCAGCGACCCGTTTGGTGTGTACTCGTTTTACGGTGGCGCTTCGGTGCTGTCGGAGAACGTCGTCGCTGCGGTATACGGCGTGGATGATTTCGACCATATGCAGGCGTACATGCTCCTGCTTGACATCGACGACGCCGACGCCGCTGCCGCGCAGCGGACCGTCGACGAGGTCTCCGGGCTCCTGCCGAAATCCTATGGCGTGGAATCGCGCCGATCGGTCGAGGCGGAGGCCGTCAGGGACCTCAGCTCGAACAACACCAGTTTCCCCACCATATTCCTGCTGAGCTTCGGTGTGCTCGCACTGTTCGTTGCCGCCCTGGTCATCGCCAACACGTTCCAGGTGCTGGTGGCGCAACGCAGGCGCACGCTGGCGTTGCTGCGCACAATCGGCGCGAAGAAGGGCCAGCTGTACACATCCGTACTGATGGAGGCCGGATTGCTTGGCCTGATTGCGTCGGTGCTGGGCGTCGGCTTCGGCGTCGGTCTGATCGCGCTGGTCACGAACACGGGCGTAATGGAAATGATGGGAATGCAGGCCAGGCTGATTCTCTCGTGGCAAGCGTTCGTGGTTCCGATCGCATTCGGCCTGATCATGACTGTACTCGCCTCACTCGGCTCCGCACGGTCCGCCACCAGCGTGACGCCGCTTGAGGCCCTGCGCCCGATCGAGCTGACCGATACATCACGCGCCGGAAAGGTCCGCGCCACGATTGGCGTTCTGACGATCATCGCGGGATTGGCGCTGGCTGGCGTCGCCGTATGGCAGCTGTCCGGCATGCTGAACGGTCTGGACACCATGGCCAGCGACAATTACAGCAGTGTGCTGCTGATGTCCATCGGCGGGGCCGCGCTGGTGTTCCTCGGGCTCGTACTCACCGCCACGTTCTGGCTGCCGGTGCTGATGCGCGGCGTCGGCGCGCTCGTCTCGATGTGCGGTCCGAGCGCCAAAGTTGCCCACGCCAACATCCAGAAGAACCCGCGTCGCGTCGCCGCCACCGGCACCGCGCTGCTGATCGGCGTGACCCTGGTCGCCACCATCGCCACCGGTGCAGCCAGCGCCAAGCAGACCATGGGGGAGGCGCTCGCGTCCCGGTACAGTGTCGACATGATCGCCACCGGCGACGGCCTGAAGACCAGCGCAGTCAAGGAAGCGGCCCAGGTCAAGGGCGTCGCGGCCACCATGTACGCGCCCACGGCGACGGTGACCGCGGAAGGCGTGAACGGGGGAACGATGTCCCTGCTGCTCGTCGGCGTCAAGAACACCTCCGAACTCGCCGGCGTCATGCACGCCGACCTGAGCGGCGTCACCGTCGGCGACGACACCGTGCTGCTGCCGAAATACCGTGCCACCTCAGGCAAGGAGATCACATTCGGCTCCGATGCGAAGCTGCGGTTCACTGCCGCGGAGTCGAATGGCATTGCGGCAAGCACCGAGCAAGACGGGTCCGCCAGCGCAAGCTCGACGAACGGAGGTGTTTCCTCATCAATGCGTCTCAAGCCGGTGCAATCCGATTACCGCCGCGTCTCGTCCAACTATGATGCCGTCGCCTTCATCAACACCAGCCATTTCAACAACGGCGACATCACCGCGACCGGCCACATGCTGCTCATGCGTGTGGATACCCAGTCGGCCGGCGTCTCCCTGAGTGACGTGTTCAACAAGATTCAGGACGTATTTTCGTATGACTCCACCGTGTCCATCACCGGTCCTGTGGCGGAACGCGCACAATGGGAGACCATCATCAACTCGATGCTGATGCTTCTGGTCGCGCTGATCGCCGTCGCGGTGCTCATCGCGCTGATCGGCGTGGCGAACACGCTGAGTCTGTCGGTGATTGAACGCACCCGCGAATCCGCGACATTGCGGGCCATCGGCATGACCCGCGGGCAGCTGCGGCGCTCGCTGGCCGTCGAGGCGCTGCTGCTGTCGCTCGTCGCAGGTGTGGTCGGCGTGGTGCTCGGCACGCTGTTCGGATGGCTGGGGTCGTACATGGTGTTCAGCCTGTACGGCAAGACGGTGTTCCCCTTCGAATGGGGCATGAACGGCATCGTGCTTGTGGTGGCCGCCATCGCAGCCCTGCTCGCCAGCGTGTTCCCGGCCCGTCGCGCAGTCAAGACGCCGCCTGTCGAGGCTCTGGCTGAAGCCTGAGCCTCTTAGGCGGCCTTCGCGGCAAGCCGCTCACTTCACCTACAGACAGTCCACCGGACTGTCTGTTTGACGGTTCAGCCTGTCGAGGCTCTGGCTGAAGCCTAGTTCGTAGAGCCGGTGGGTGGTCAACACAGCCGCCAGTGCAATGAGGTCCCTTCTTTCACTCAAAAGAAGGGACCTCATCGCCTATATGGCGTTATACCGCACGACCCGTGACACGCGGCTCCCGACGCGCGATGTTACAACCTGAACACGCAAAAAACGGTACGTTGCAAAATGAACTGTTCATTAATCGAAGGTGATTTTCATTATCTTTCAGCGGTCGGAACCTGACAGTTGGTCTACAACAGAATCGGTTCCATATCAACCAACACACAATGGAAGCTGAAAGAATGCACAAGACAATGCGTAAGTCCGCGGTCCTCAAGGGCGCCGTGGCAGGCATCGCATCCATCGCGATGCTGATGTCCGTGAGCGTCACCGCGAACGCCGCGGACACTCCCTCGTACGGCAGCGCGGTCAAGCCGAACATCACCTCGCTGCTCGGCGAGTATTACAACTGGTGGACCCCAAAGAAGGTCGTGAACAACACGCCGCAGGGCGATGCCTTCCGCGGAAAGGTCACCGATGCCGGCAAGAGCGTGCTCGGACAGAACGACAAGACCGTCGTGGCCATCAACAACAAGGCCGCCGCCGACACCACCAAGGTCGACGGCACCTACACGCAGGCCGAGCGCGCCGCTCTCGACGCGAGCGACGGCGACGCACTGCGCATCTACAAGGACGCGTTCGGGCCGATCATCGGCCAGTACGTGGCCGAGGGCGTCGCGCAGGGCGAGCTGCCCAAGACCTCCGACCTGGTGTTCAGCAAAAGCAGCAAGGACTCGTTCGCGGGCTTCGTCGGCACCGGCAGCGCCAAGAAGGACTTCAACTACCCGCGTCCGTACTTCAACAAGGAGAACGAAGGCGTCGACCGCACGATCGGCGGTGACACCGACCTCAACGGTCTGAGCCCGACGCTCGACATCAAGCGCATCCCGATGATCAATATCGACGGCCAGGAATACGGCGAGGATTACACCGACTATCAGGAGCCGTCGCAGTCCTTCCCGTCCGGCCACACCACCAAGACCTACAACCGCGGTCTGGGATTGGCCACGCTGCTGCCCGAGCTCGGACCGGAACTCGTGGCCCGCGCCGCCGAAGGCGGCAACAACCGCGTCGTGCTCGGCGTGCACTACCCGATGGACGTGATCGGCGGACGCATCTCCGCCAGCGCATCCGTCACCGCTCTGTGGTCTGATGCCACGTTCCGCCAGAACGTGCTGCTGCCGGCCCATGACGAACTTGAGAACTACATCGCCGCACGCTGCAAGGCCGACGGCAACGGCGACACCGTCGCCGCGTGTGTGAGCAAGACCGGCGCCAACGACAAGAACGGATACAAGAACACCTTCACCGACGCGGTGTCCACCGAACCGGTGACCGACCGCGCGTCCGCCATCGACGCCTACACCGCACGCATGACCTACGGATTCTCGCAGACCTCGGCCGCCGGTCAGGCGCCCGTCGTGCCGCAAGGCGCGGAGAACCTGCTGCTCACCGCATTCCCCGACCTGACCGACGCTCAGCGTCGTCAGGTGCTCGAAGCCTCCGAAATTGACTCCGGCTACCCGCTGGACGCCAGCTCCAACGGATTCGAGCGCATCAACCTCGCCAAGGCTTTCAGCGCCAAGGTGACGCTGAGCGAAGACGGCAGCACCATCACCGCCATCTCCTTCGGCGCCAAGGCGCCGACCGTGGTGAAGACCGCATCCTCCAAGAACACGATCACCGGACTGCTGACCGACTTCAACAAGTACTACGTCGCAGGCAAGGGCGTGACCGATGAGGGCAAGTCGGTGCTCGCGCACGACGACCAGCTCACCGAAGACATCAACAACAAGGCGTACGGCACCGACGGCAACACCGCGCAGGACCAGCGCGCCCTGTCCGACGCCCAGATGAACTCCACCAACACGCTGTACGACGCGCTCGGTCCGGTGCTCGGCAAGTACTACAAGGACGCCGCCGACGCTGGTAAGTTGCCGAAGACCGCCCAGTTCCTGTCCGACATGAACAAGTCCGCTTCCACCGGCGTCGCCAAGGCCACATACCAGCACCCGCGCCCCTACGTGGACCGCGTGAACTTCAACGGCACGACGCTGAACATGAACGGTCTGAAGCAGACGTTGAACATCAAGAAGGTCCCCGGTTACGAGAACTTCGACTGGGGAGACGGCGAAGCGCCCGACAACGAGTATGACGGACTGTACAACTCCGGCTCGTTCCCGTCCGGCCACACCACCTTCGCGTTCACGCAGGGCGCCGGCCTGGCGTACCTGCTGCCCGAGCTCGGCCCGGAGATCATGACCCGCGTGTCCGAGGCCGGCAACAACCGCATCGTGCTCGGCGTGCACTACCCGCTCGACATCATGGGCGGCCACATCGCCGGCCAGTACGGCGTCGCCACCGCGGTGAGCGGCGAGAAGACCGCACAGGAAGGCGCGGCCGCCCGCGCCGAGCTCGTCGATTACCTGACCGCGCAGTGCAAGGCCGACAACCACGGCGATACGCTCGACGCCTGCATCACGAACACCGGCGCGAACGCCGCCAACGGCTACCGCAATGATTTCACCGACGAGGTTTCGACCAAGCCGGTTACCGACCGTGCCTCCGCACTGGCCGCGTACAAGGCCCGCATGACCTATGGCTTCCAGGCCACGGGCACGACCGGACAGGCGCCGGTGGTGCCTGACTCGGCCGTCCGCATGCTCGACAACGTCGCCGCGTTCAAGTCGTTGGATTCCGCGCAGAAGAAGGCCGTGCTCGCCGCGACCGAAGGTGACTCCGGCTATCCGCTGGACGCCTCGTCGCAGGGCTGGGCGCGAGTCAACCTCGCCGCGGCCTACAGCGCCAAGGTCACGCTGAGCGCCGACGGCAAGAACGTCGTCAAGGTCGAGCCCGGCCAGGCGCAGGCCTCGGTCGTGCGCGAGACGAGTGGCAACAACGGCAACAACGGCGGCAACGGTAACGGCGGTAGCAATGCCGGCAACATCGGTGTCAACAATGCCGCTGGCCGCAACCCCTCCGGCACGCAGCCGCTGTCGAAGACCGGCGCGGACGTGTCCGGCATCGCCTCGGCGTTCATCCTGATCGCCGCCGCCGGCGTCACGATCATGATGATCCGCCGCAAGCACGCGATCTGACAACTAGCGCCCCCGCTGGCGGACTGAGCATCGCGCCCCCGCCAGCGGGGGCGTTTTTATATTCGCCTTATACCAGACCGTTGTCGTAGGCGAAGACGACGGCCTGGACGCGGTCGCGCGCATTGATTTTGGCAAGGATATGCGCCACGTGCGTTTTCGCGGTTGGCAGGCTGATGAACAGCTTGTCGGCGATTTCCTGATTCGACAATCCATGGGCGATCTCCACCAGCACCTCACGCTCCCGCTCGGTCAGCAGGTTCAGTTCCGGGTCAGTGTATGCCACCGGCCGGGCGCCGGGAATCGTGGACGAACCGTCCGCATAGCCGTCAGTCGCCGTCAACCCATGCTTGGTGTACCCGTCCTCCATCATCTTTTCGATGAGTCGCTTCGTCGCCGAAGGCGCGATAATCGCGTTGCCCTGATATACCGTGCGAATAGAACTCAGCAGCGTCTCCGGCTCGGTGTCCTTGAGCAGGAATCCGGATGCGCCGGCGTTGATAGCCGCCATCACGTACTCGTCCAAGTCGAACGTCGTCAGGATGATCACGCGGGTCTTGCGCGGCGCGTCTCCGGCGGCCGCTTCCAGCGCGCTGATGCGGCTGGTCGCTTCCAGTCCGTCCATGCCGGGCATGCGCACGTCCATCAGCACCACATCGGGGTGCAGCGATTCGGCCAACGACACCGCCTGGGCGCCATCGCCCGCCTGCCCGACCACCTGTATGTCCGGCTGGGATCCGATCACCATTGCGAATCCCGCTCGCACCAGTTCCTGATCGTCGGCGATGACCACCCGAATTCTTTGCAACTCACTCATGCCTTCCACTGTATCCAACATCGGCGAACAAGTCCCGCATCACGTCCCCTGATTTAACCCTGAATTCATGTCGGATGATCCCCGGCGGGCCGTGGAGCGCCGTCTCATTACGACGCGATGCCGTGCAGCTGGCTATCGTGCAGCTGCTTGTCGAGCGATGCCGCGGGCCTGAGCTGCATGCCGGGCTGCTCTTGCCGGTGAGCCTCATCACTGAACCCGGTCTCGCGCAGCACGCCCAGCAGCTTGCGCATGTGGGCCAGCGCCGCACGGCCCTGTGATCCGATGGCCGCGAACGCCTCGGAGATGGCCCCGGACGACGGCTGTTCGCCGTGACGCTCGCAATCGTCAAGTATGCGCAGGCCGGCGACCGCCTGGTCGATCACGCTGGTCAGCGTCATCGTCACCTCGGACTGGATGCTCTCGCTGATGCGGTCACGTTCCATGTTCGCCGCCAGGATGCGCTGCTTGGCCTGCTCCGCGCGCAACGCCTCCTCGCGGGCTTGCAGCACCAGCGCGTTCGATCCGCTGGATCGGTCCCATCGTGCCATGGCCGTCGCGCTTATGCACAACGCCAGCGATATCACCATGAACATGATTGCCGATGCGAACGCGGCGGGCGTCGCCGCGAGGGAATATGCCGGGCGGGAATGAGTCAGCATGCTGAAGATGCTTCGATACCCGGTTTGAGCGGCGAAGATCTTGCAGCCGAACAGCACGGAATCCGATATTGCGGCGATCCCCGTCCATCGCCATGCCTTGTCACGGCCGTACAACACCGCGGAATACAGGGCCACAAGGGAAGCGAGGATATCGGCCAGGCTGACCGGCTCGAAGAACAGCAGCTGAAGCGCGGCGAGGATGGCCACCGCCAGCGCGCTGGATTCCGGGAACCTGCGGCGGAAGATCAACGGAATCAGGATGATGATCGTCAATGCGCGGTCGAAACGGTTGTCGAGCTGCAGTCCCTCGGCGTATATGACGGATGGATTGATGGAAAGCAGCATCCAGGCCACCAGTATGGTGAGCAGCAGGTCGGTCAGCAGATAATGCCGCTCGGTCCACTGCGACATGCGCTCGATCCAGTTGAGCCGCTGCTCCCCGGTAGCGGATGCCTGCTGGATCGGCTTCGAACGCAGGGCGGACAGAATCGTGCGCAGGCGTATGGTGATGGGCGCCGGCGGCGCTTGTGTCGGGACCGATGACATCTGCGACACCGGACGGGGCATCTTTGCGCCGGCCGGTGTCGTGACACCGGCCGGTTGGACGACACCGACTTGACTGGCGACGGCGGATTGCGGGGCGTTCGCGACATTACTGACGACCCCGGCATTCCCGGTATCCGTCGCCATTGAAACCGTTCCGGTCGTCGGGGCCGCCATCGGCATGATTGCCGCGCCCGAAGACACCGCAGCGGAAGACGCCGCGTTCGGGCTTTCGGACGCCGGCGCAGCATCCTCGGACTGCGTTGAGACAGTGCTGTACGGCACGAAGCCGGACACCACGAAGCCGCCGCCAAGCTGCGGGCCACTGGTCACGCTGCCGCCGACCGCGCCGATTCGCTCGCGCATGCCGATCAGTCCGTAACCGGGCTTGTGGCCGTCCAACGACGATGACGCGCCGCGGCCATTGTCGGCAACGGTGACGTGCAGTCCGTCAGCCCTCCAGATCTCGCTGATCTGCACGGTGACGTTCGGGCCGCCGTATTTGCGCACGTTCGTCAGCGCCTCCTGCACCATGCGGTACATTGCGGTGCTCGCCTGTGCGCCGAGCGCGGCGACCCGCGGCTGGCCGGACACGGTCTTGCGAATCGTGCACCCCATGCCGGCCGCCGCCCTCGCCTGGTCGATCAGCGCGTCCACATCCGCGTAATCGGCATGGTCCGACCCTCCGAACACGCCCAGCAGACGTTTCATGTCGTGCAGCGCGCGCTCCGATTCATGACGGATCGTCTCCATGGTCTGCCGGGCCAGCGCCGGATTGTTGGCGCCCGCGTACCGGCCCCCATCGGATTGGATGATGATGATCGACAGCGTGTGCGCCACCACGTCATGCATGTCACGCGCGATGCGGGCGCGTTCGGCGAGCGCCGCGATATGGCGTTCCTCATCCTCTTTTGCCTGCAAGGCGTCGTTGCGCTCATGCATCATGCTGACGGTGATGCGCCGGGCCCGCTGCCAGTACGCGACGATGATCGCCGCGAACAGATACACGGCGATGAAGATGAATATGGCCACTGAGCTTGTCGTCATGGTGGTGGCGCAATCACCGCTCAGACCATAGATGTATGTCCCCGAACATGTCTCCAGGGGGCTGAGTCCATCGAAGGGCACGCCCTGATTGAGGATGGGACCTGCATCGGCGGACCAGATGATGACGGGCGACGCCAAGGCCCCGATGGCGACGGCGAGTACGATGAACGCCTTCGAATTGCGCGGATCCGCATATACGATGGCCGAATACAGCATCCATGGCGCCATCAGGTCGGCATATACCATCGACGGCCCGAACGCCAGTTGGACGACCACCAGACCGGCGAACAGCAATGTAGCCATCTGCGGCTTCCACCGGCGCATCGCGACGGGAACCATCAGAACGAAGCTCCAGAAGGCCATTACCGTATGGTCGAAATAGGCGATGATGCCGGGATTGCTGTCATTGGTACCGGCCATGAGCGTGAAAAAGATGGAGATGATCACCGCATACAGGGCATCTGCGAGCAGCACATGCTTCCTGTTCCACGTGGTGATTCGTTCCATGATTCCCATACGGTTCAGCGTATCGCGTGCGGTGACCCGACCCACATCGGTCGGCCGGATGATTCATTGCGATGCGGCGTGTCGGGCGGGGTGCGTTTCGTTGGTGGGAATCCCCTCGGGTTTCCGCCGCCGGTCGGCTACAGTGGAACCGAGAATGGTACGGCATCGTGGGATGCCGGGGTGCATCAATGAAAGGGAATGTATGACGCTGCTTGCCGAATATTACGTGCCGGGGCTGCATATCGAGGATCGGTCGGCCAAGGTGCCGCTTGATTGGGCCGGCCATGAGCCGGGGCGCGGCTTTGACGGGGAATCGATCAGCCTGTTCTACCGCGTGGTGACCGCCCCCGAGCACGTGCATGACGATCTGCCTCTGCTGGTGTTCCTGCAGGGTGGTCCGGGAGGGGCCGGACCCAGGCTGCTGAACCCGTCGAGCGACGGATGGATTGCGGAGGCGGTCAAGCATTTCCGTGTGGTGCTGCCGGATCAGCGCGGCACGGGCCGCTCGTCGCGCGTCGACTCGCATGCCATGGCGAGGCTCGCCGCCGGGGGAGCGCGTGCGCAAGCGGATTACCTCAAGCGGTTCCTCGCGGATTCGATCGTGCGGGACTTCGAACATCTGCGCCGCACCGAGTTCGGCGGCTCTCCGTGGGTGACGCTTGGCCAGAGCTATGGCGGATTCCTGACGCTGACCTACCTGTCGCTGTTCCCCGAAGGAGTGGCCGCGAGCTTCACCTGCGGCGGCATCCCGCATGTCCCGGCGAACGCGACCGAGGTCTATGAGCACACGTTCCCGCGCATGGCCCGCAAGACCGCGCAGTTTTACGAGCGCTACGGCGTCGATGCCGATCGTGTCGTGCTTATCCATCTCGAAAGCCAGCTTGAGTTTGGTTCCCACGCCGTCGGTACCGCTCACGAGCACCGGTTCCTTGACATTCAGCGCCGAGAGATCGAACATTCCGCCGAAGGCGCCGATGTTACCCATCACGCCCAACCGCGAGGTCGAAGCCACGTGTTTCTTGATGCGGCGCACCACTTCGTATCCGGCCTCGAGGTTCACACCGGCCTTTTCATAACTTTCCGCCATAACAATAGTTGGTTTTAGCTGTTTCCTGAATATTTCCACCCGATGTTTTCGAAATACGCATGCAGGACAGGTTCTTCCCTGACACAGCAGATCGAAAACGGAGCGGTTTGTTTAACATTTTTCTTTTTTGTTCGCCTCCTCGATCGTCCCGTAAAGCGACGTCGGATAATTGCCCGTGAAGCAGGCCATGCACAACTCGCAGCGATTGCCCGCCTTCAGCAAGGCATCGGGCGAGAGGTAAGCCAGCGAATCGGCTCCGATATACTCGCACGCCTCCGGAACCGACATGCAGGCGCACAGCAGCTCCTCGTACGTCGAAGTATCGACACCGTAAAAACAGGGATTCTTGAACGGAGGGCTGGCGATGCGGACATGAACTTCCGTGGCCCCCGCCTCACGCAACAGACGCACAATGCGCCGGGAGGTGGTACCGCGCACGATCGAATCGTCGATCAGCACCACGCGCTGCCCCGAAACGATACCGCTCACCGACGAAAGTTTCATCCGCACGCCCTTCTCACGCATCGACTGCGACGGCTGGATGAAGGTGCGGCCGATGTATTTGTTCTTGATAAGTCCCATCTCGTAGGGAAGACCGCTCGCTTCGGCGTATCCCATGGCAGCGCTCAAACTCGAATCGGGCACACCGACCACGATGTCCGCGTCTGCCGGCGCCTCCTTGTAGAGCAAGCGTCCCGACTCCTTGCGGAAGGCGTGCACGTTACGGCCCTCGATGTCGCTGTCCGGGCGGGCGAAATAGATGTATTCCATCGCACACATCATGTGGCGCTTGAACATCGAATAGTCGCTGCTGCGGATGCCGTGCCGGTCGATCGTAACGATCTCGCCGGGCTCTACGTCACGCACGAATTCGGCACCCACCACCTCGAAAGCACAGGTTTCGCTGCTGACGACATAGCCGTCTCCCAACTTGCCGATCGAAAGGGGCCGCAGACCGTGTTTGTCACGGCAGGCATAGATGCGGTTAGCCGTCATCACCAGAAACGCGAACGCTCCTTCGAGCATATTGAGCGCCTCGATGATCGAATAGATACGGGGCCGGTTGTGGTTGCGTACCTCCTTTTTGATAAGATGGGCGAACACTTCGCTGTCCGAAGTGGACTGGAAAAGACTGCCCTTGTTCTCCAGGTAGTTGCGCAGCAGATCCGCATTGACGATATTTCCGTTGTGGGCCAATGCGAAATCACCCGTATTATGATGGAA
>OGPW01001677.1_pt1 | contig 14364 bp, 11 predicted proteins | sample 1553061 | NCBI WGS metagenome assembly OGPW01 (sample SAMEA2580292, study PRJEB22360) | human gut metagenome | biome: human gut; feature: human-associated habitat; material: faeces | place: Denmark | collected 2008/2010
CACCTCAAAAACACCATCATACACTAAATCAGTAAGTTGGCAGCATCACCGCCTGAGCCCATCACAATGGCACAAATGGCAATGACCAGCGCCATAATAATCATCACGCCAATACCGCCCAGACCAGAATGCTCCGCCCCCCTGATAACCGCATCGACAGTGCCAATCGTCGTTAAGCCTTTCGCAAATATTTCACCCGCGACCACCAGCGTTACCACGTTGGCAAACTGCGTACCCATGCCGTCAAAAAACGCCTGCACATCGTCCATTGTTTCGCGCAAGTTATGCTTGTGGAAGAACTCAACAAACATCGTCACCGTCAAACTCAGTAACATCACCACCACCAGATGCAGTTCTGACTGCATCAGCCCGACGTGGGCAAGGAACAGCGAGCCGAGCATCAGGATTAACGGCATCACCGGTAAAATGGCGTAATAGAGCGGCGGGACATTATCGAGAGCTTTTTGCTCTGCCTGTTCGTGATTGATATTTTTATCTTTTTTGTCGAAAGCGCGTTGCACGAAAAAGTGGGAGATCGCCACCGAGATAATGACGCAAGAGGCGACCGGAAGCTGGTAGTGGAAGAAGTAAGTGGCAATTTTCATTCCTGCGACCTGGGCAGCAAAAATGGAGTTCGTTTCCAGAATCCCCCACTCAATGGACATCGTGGTTGCGATAACCGCCACCGCAGAGAGGCGACTTACTCCCAGACTCACCAGCGTCGGAAATAAGGTGACCATCAGCAACATACCCAGACCGGAGGCGCTGGTAATAAACTGCGCCATGATTTGGCCGATGACGTAAGTTGCCGACAGAATAATATACGGCGAGCGAATGAGTTTTAACGGGCGGCTTAACAAGCTCACCATCGCGCGACTGGCCCCTATGCGCTCCATATAGCGGGCATAACCACCCACTGCCATAATCGACAGCCCCAATCCGGCAATGCGGTTGGACAGCATGCGCAGGATTTCATTATAAATATCGACGATCAAGTAGCCGCTGCTTTTGGCGGGATCGAGCACACCACCGAACCCTAACCAGACACCGCACATCATCAGGAAGATACCTGCGGCAGCCAGCACCACCTGAGGTTTGTAGTTTTTCAGGATCAAATAGCCCATCGTAATTAATACGATGACAGATATAATTATGCCGAACATTGTTGAACTCCGTGTCAAAAGAAAACGGTCAATCCCATAAACGGCAGATTGAAAACAATGATGTTATATTTTTTGCAAGGCTATTTATGGTGCGGATGTCGTGTTTTTAATTGTAGATGAGGTGATTTTTCATTAAAAAATATGCGCTTATGATTATTTTGTAAGAACACATTCATAATATTCATAATACTTGTTAATAGTCTTATGAATAATTCAGTCGGGATGTTTTTATCTGCGTTACATTAATTTTTCGCAATAGTTAATTATTCAGTTAATTATAGTAATGATGAGGCACAAAGAGAAAACCCCGCCATTTCCCCCTACTTTCAATCCTGTGATAGGATGTCACTGATGATGTTAATCACACTGACCTTACAGAATGGGCCTTATGAACGCATTTGATTCGCAAACCGAAGATTCTTCACCTGCAATTGGCCGCAACTTACGCAGCCGCCCGCTGGCGCGTAAAAAACTCTCCGAAATGGTGGAAGAAGAGCTGGAACAGATGATCCGCCGTCGTGAATTTGGCGAAGGTGAACAATTACCGTCTGAACGCGAACTGATGGCGTTCTTTAACGTCGGGCGTCCTTCGGTGCGTGAAGCGCTGGCAGCGTTAAAACGCAAAGGTCTGGTGCAGATAAACAACGGCGAACGCGCTCGCGTCTCACGTCCTTCTGCGGACACCATCATCGGCGAGCTTTCCGGCATGGCGAAAGATTTCCTTTCTCATCCTGGCGGGATTGCCCATTTCGAACAATTACGTCTGTTCTTTGAATCCAGCCTGGTGCGCTATGCGGCTGAACACGCCACCGATGAGCAAATCGATTTGCTGGCAAAAGCACTGGAAATCAACAGTCAGTCGCTGGATAACAACGCGGCATTCATTCGTTCAGACGTTGATTTCCACCGCGTGCTGGCGGAGATCCCCGGTAACCCAATCTTCATGGCGATCCACGTTGCCCTGCTCGACTGGCTGATCGCCGCACGTCCAACCGTGGCTGATCAGGCTCTGCACGAGCATAACAACGTTAGCTATCAACAGCATATTGCGATCGTTGACGCGATCCGCCGCCACGATCCCGATGAAGCCGATCGCGCGTTGCAATCGCATCTCAACAGCGTCTCTGCTACCTGGCACGCCTTCGGTCAGACCACCAACAAAAAGAAATAATGCCACTTTAGTGAAGCAGATCGCATTATAAGCTTTCTGTATGGGGTGTTGCTTAATTGATCTGGTATAACAGGTATAAAGGTATATCGTTTATCAGACAAGCATCACTTCAGAGGTATTTATGGCAACGAATTTACGTGGCGTAATGGCCGCACTCCTGACTCCTTTTGATCAACAACAAGCACTGGATAAAGCGAGTCTGCGTCGCCTGGTTCAGTTCAATATTCAGCAGGGCATCGACGGTTTATACGTGGGTGGTTCTACCGGCGAAGCCTTTGTACAAAGCCTTTCCGAGCGTGAACAGGTACTGGAAATCGTCGCCGAAGAGGCGAAAGGCAAGATTAAACTCATCGCTCACGTAGGTTGCGTCAGCACTGCTGAAAGCCAACAACTTGCGGCATCGGCTAAACGTTATGGCTTCGATGCCGTCTCTGCCGTTACGCCGTTCTACTATCCTTTCAGCTTTGAAGAACACTGCGATCACTATCGGGCAATTATTGATTCAGCGGATGGTTTGCCGATGGTGGTGTACAACATTCCGGCGTTAAGTGGCGTTAAACTGAGCCTGGATCAGATCAACACTCTGGTTACGTTGCCAGGTGTTGGCGCGCTGAAACAGACCTCTGGCGATCTCTATCAGATGGAGCAGATCCGTCGTGAACATCCGGATCTGGTGCTCTACAACGGTTACGACGAAATCTTCGCCTCTGGTCTTCTGGCGGGCGCTGATGGTGGTATCGGTAGTACCTACAACATCATGGGCTGGCGTTATCAGGGCATTGTTAAGGCGCTGAAAGAAGGCGATATCCAGACCGCGCAGAAACTGCAAACTGAGTGCAATAAAGTCATTGATTTACTGATCAAAACGGGCGTATTCCGCGGCCTGAAAACTGTCCTCCATTATATGGATGTCGTTTCTGTGCCGCTGTGCCGCAAACCGTTTGGTCCGGTAGATGAAAAATATCTGCCAGAACTGAAGGCGCTGGCCCAGCAGTTGATGCAAGAGCGCGGGTGAGTTTTTTCCCCTCGCTCGCCCCTACCGGGTGAGGGGAAATAAACGCATCTGTACCCTACAATTTTCATACCAAAGCGTGTGGGCATCGCCCACCGCGGGAGACTCACAATGAGTACTACAACCCAGAATATCCCGTGGTATCGCCATCTTAACCGCGCACAATGGCGGGCATTTTCCGCTGCCTGGTTGGGATATCTGCTTGACGGTTTTGATTTCGTTTTAATCGCCCTGGTACTCACCGAAGTACAGGGTGAATTCGGGCTCACGACGGTGCAGGCGGCAAGTCTGATCTCCGCAGCCTTTATCTCTCGCTGGTTCGGCGGCCTGATGCTCGGCGCTATGGGTGACCGCTACGGGCGTCGTCTGGCAATGGTCACCAGCATCGTTCTCTTCTCGGCCGGGACGCTGGCCTGCGGCTTTGCGCCAGGCTACATCACCATGTTTATCGCTCGTCTGGTCATCGGCATGGGGATGGCGGGTGAATACGGTTCCAGCGCCACCTATGTCATTGAAAGCTGGCCAAAGCATCTGCGTAACAAAGCCAGTGGTTTTCTGATTTCAGGCTTCTCAGTGGGGGCCGTCGTTGCCGCTCAGGTCTATAGTCTGGTGGTTCCGGTCTGGGGCTGGCGCGCGCTGTTCTTTATCGGCATTTTGCCAATCATCTTTGCTCTCTGGCTGCGTAAAAACATCCCGGAAGCGGAAGACTGGAAAGAGAAACACGGGGGTAAAGCACCGGTACGCACAATGGTGGATATTCTCTACCGTGGTGAACATCGCATTGCCAATATCGTAATGACACTGGCGGCGGCTACTGCGCTGTGGTTCTGCTTCGCCGGTAACCTGCAAAATGCCGCGATCGTCGCTGTTCTTGGGCTGTTATGCGCCGCAATCTTTATCAGCTTTATGGTGCAGAGTACGGGCAAACGCTGGCCAACGGGCGTAATGCTGATGGTGGTCGTGTTGTTTGCTTTCCTCTACTCATGGCCGATTCAGGCGCTGCTGCCAACGTATCTGAAAACCGATCTGGCTTATGACCCGCATACTGTCGCCAATGTGCTGTTCTTTAGTGGCTTTGGCGCGGCGGTGGGGTGCTGCGTCGGTGGCTTCCTCGGTGACTGGCTGGGAACCCGCAAAGCGTACGTTTGTAGTCTGCTGGCCTCGCAGCTGCTGATTATTCCGGTATTTGCGATTGGCGGCGCAAACGTCTGGGTGCTCGGTCTGTTACTGTTCTTCCAGCAAATGCTTGGACAAGGGATCGCCGGGATCTTACCGAAACTGATTGGCGGTTATTTCGATACCGACCAGCGTGCAGCGGGCCTGGGCTTTACCTACAACGTTGGCGCATTGGGCGGCGCACTGGCCCCAATCATCGGCGCGTTGATCGCTCAACGTCTGGATCTGGGTACTGCGCTGGCATCGCTCTCGTTCAGTTTGACGTTTGTGGTGATCCTGCTGATTGGTCTGGATATGCCTTCTCGCGTTCAGCGTTGGCTGCGCCCGGAAGCATTGCGTACTCATGACGCTATCGACGGCAAACCATTTAGCGGTGCCGTGCCGTTTGGCAGCGCCAAAAACGATTTAGTCAAAACCAAAAGTTAATCCTGTTGCCCGGTCTCTGTACCGGGCCTTTCGCTAAGGGAAGATGTATGTCGTTACTTGCACAACTGGATCAAAAAATCGCTGCTAACGGTGGCCTGATTGTCTCCTGCCAGCCGGTTCCTGACAGCCCGCTCGATAAACCCGAAATCGTCGCAGCCATGGCATTAGCGGCAGAGCAGGTGGGCGCGGTTGCCATTCGCATCGAAGGTGTGGCAAATCTGCAAGCCACGCGTGCGGTAGTGAGCGTGCCAATTATCGGGATTGTGAAACGAGATCTGGAGGATTCTCCGGTACGCATCACGGCCTATATTGAAGATGTTGATGCGCTGGCGCAGGCGGGCGCGGACATTATCGCCATTGACGGCACCGACCGCCCGCGTCCGGTGCCTGTTGAAACGTTGCTGGCACGTATTCACCATCACGGTTTACTGGCGATGACCGACTGTTCCACGCCGGAAGACGGCCTGGCATGCCAAAAGCTGGGAGCCGAAATTATTGGCACTACGCTTTCTGGCTATACCACGCCTGAAACGCCAGAAGAGCCGGATCTGGCGCTGGTGAAAACGTTGAGCGACGCCGGATGTCGAGTGATTGCCGAAGGGCGTTACAACACGCCTGCTCAGGCGGCGGATGCGATGCGCCACGGCGCGTGGGCGGTGACGGTCGGTTCTGCCATTACGCGTCTTGAACACATTTGTCAGTGGTACAACACAGCGATGAAAAAGGCGGTGCTATGACCACACTGGCGATTGATATCGGCGGTACTAAACTTGCCGCCGCGCTGATTGGCGCTGACGGGCAGATCCGCGATCGTCGTGAGCTTCCTACGCCAGCCAGCCAGACACCAGAAGCCTTGCGTGATGCCTTATCCGCATTAGTCTCTCCGTTGCAAGCTCATGCGCAGCGGGTTGCCATCGCTTCAACCGGAATTATTCGCGACGGCAGCTTATTGGCGCTAAATCCGCATAATCTCGGTGGATTACTACACTTTCCGTTAGTTAAAACACTGGAGCAGCTTACCGATTTGCCGACCATTGCCATTAACGACGCGCAGGCCGCAGCATGGGCGGAGTATCAGGCGCTGGAAGGCGATATAACCGAGATGGTGTTTATCACCGTTTCCACTGGCGTCGGCGGCGGTGTAGTGAGCGGCGGCAAACTGCTTACCGGCCCTGGAGGTCTGGCGGGGCACATCGGGCATACGCTTGCCGATCCGCATGGTCCAGTCTGCGGCTGTGGACGCACAGGTTGCGTGGAGGCGATTGCTTCTGGTCGCGGCATTGCGGCGGCGGCGCAAGGGGAGTTGGCTGGTGCGAATGCGAAAACTATTTTCACGCACGCCGGGCAGGGCGATGAGCAGGCGCAGCAACTGATTCACCGTTCCGCACGTACGCTTGCAAGGCTGATCGCTGATATTAAAGCCACAACTGATTGCCAGTGCGTGGTGGTCGGTGGCAGCGTTGGTCTGGCAGAGGGGTATCTGGCGCTGGTGGAAACGTATCTGGCGCAGGAGCCAGCGGCATTTCATGTTGATTTACTGGCGGCGCACTACCGCCATGATGCAGGTTTACTTGGGGCTGCGCTGTTGGCTCTGGGAGAAAAATTATGATGATGGGTGAAGTACAGTCATTACCGTGTGCCGGATTACATCCTGCGTTACAGGACGCGTTAACGCTGGCATTAGCTGCCAGACCGCAAGAAAAAGCGCCGGGTCGTTACGAATTACAGGGCGATAATATCTTTATGAATGTCATGACGTTTAACACTCAATCGCCCGTCGAGAAAAAAGCGGAATTGCACGAGCAGTACATTGATATCCAGCTGTTATTAAACGGTGAGGAACGGATCCTGTTTGGCATGGCAGGCACTGCGCGTCAGTGTGAAGAGTTCCACCATGAAGATGATTACCAGCTTTGCAGCGCCATTGAGAATGAGCAAACCATCATCTTAAAACCGGGAATGTTTGCCGTGTTTATGCCAGGAGAACCGCATAAACCAGGATGCGTTGTTGGCGAGCCTGGAGAAATTAAAAAGGTTGTAGTGAAGGTTAAGGCTGATTTAATGGCTTAAAACTTAGTTCGTTTTAAAGATTCTCCAGACAGTGTCTGGAGAATTCGAAACTGCTGAAATTAACGGCGTCTATAGCCTTCCTCTAACACCGCCTGTGTTCGAACGAGTTCATCCGCGAGTCGTTTTTCATCAGGTAGTTGCATCTTATATTCACTCGCCAGAACGGTGTTAGGCAAACCAGCCAGTGCATAATGCGCTTCTCCGACTCCTTTCTCTGCACAGAGAATCAGACCGATGGGCGGATTTTCATCCGGTAGCGTCCAGTGCTCTTTGGCGTAGTTGAGATACATATTCATCTGTCCGGCATCGCTATAGCTGAATTTGCCCACTTTTAGATCGACGATTAGCAGGCAGCGTAAACGGCGGTGGAAAAACAGCAGATCGACACGAAACCAGTTGTCATCAATGCGTAACCTTCGCTGTCGACTAACAAAGGCAAAATCATCCCCAAGTTCCAGCATGAAATCCATCAGGTGGTTGATCAGCGCCTCCTCAAAATCGGATTCTGAATATTCATCTTTCAATTCCAGAAATTCGAGCACAAAGGGATCGCGTATCGCCCGTTGCGGAAGAATATGCGTCTCGGCAGGAGCGTGTTGTTGCAGCATGGCTGATTTGTCATGTGACAGTAGTGTCCGCTCATAAAATTGGGTCGCAATTTGCCGTTCGAGCTGACGAGCAGACCAGCCACAGCGGAGTGTCTCTTTCTCATAAAAGCTACGAGCGTCAGCGTTTTTAACAGAAAGCAAACGGACGTAAGTGGACCAGGGCAGGGGGAAGGATTTGGCCAGTTGCGCTAAATGGCAAGATTCGCCAGATAGTGTCTGGCGAATTGTGCAGACAGTGTCTGCACAATTTCAATTCGTTGAAAACAAATATAAAAATTCTTAAACTGCCATAAATTCCTGGTGGAAAACCCACGCTTATACCTTAGACGTAAATCCTTTGATAGTCGCTTGATTAGCTGCGCACCATACGCAGCCCTGGCCTCGCCACCTTGTTCAAATTCGACAATTCGTCGGCCAATTTCCCAGTATGTGGCGGTCATTAACGCGTTAACACTACGTACCGTTTCCGTCCGGGCGCTATCGACCAGATGAATAATGCCGTCGTGGATTTGCTGGTAGCCTGCTGTGGTTCCTTCTGAGAGCGATTCCATTATCTGTCCCTTCATATGGCGCAGTGTTGAATAATGGAATCAGCTATACGCCGGGCATCTGCCGGTAACAATCCAGATGTGCGTATTACATTGGTTTTCTTCAGATTATGCGAGGCGCTTTCCAGAACGAAAGGAGAATTTCAGCGCCGACTCTTTTCTGAGAAGGCGGCGCTGAGGCAGAGCTTAAACTTCCAGCCAGTTCATAATGCCGTCTGCCGCTTTGCGACCTTCGGCAATGGCGGTAACGACCAGATCGGAACCACGGACGATATCGCCGCCAGCAAAGATTTTCGGGTTGCTGGTCTGGAAAGCGTTGTCGTTGCCTTCCGGGGCGATAATGCGCCCCTGCGAATCCAGCTCGACGCTGTGTTTTGCCAGCCATTCCATGCTGTGTGGACGGAAACCAAACGCCATGATCACCGCATCTGCCGGAACGATATGTTCTGACCCTGCCACGATCTCTGCGCGGCGACGGCCTTTGGCATCCGGTTCGCCCATTTCTGTGCGCACCATTTTTACGCCGCTGACTTTGCCGTTACCGTTCACTTCTATACCCAGCGGCTGGACGTTGAATTTGAACTCAACACCTTCTTCCCGCGCGTTTTTCACTTCGCGGCGGGAACCCGGCATGTTCTCTTCATCACGACGATAGGCACAGGTAACGTGCTTTGCCCCCTGGCGTACAGACGTGCGCACGCAGTCCATCGCAGTGTCGCCACCGCCAAGGACCACCACGCGTTTGCCTTCCATGCTGACGAACGGTTCTTCGCGAGTTTCGCCAAAGCCCATTAACTGTTTGGTGTTGGCGATAAGGAACGGCAGCGCTGCGTACACGCCATCGGCGTCTTCGTTTTCCAGCCCGCCGCGCATTGACTGATAAGTCCCGACGCCAAGGAACACGGCATCGTAATCACTCAGCAGATCGTCCAGCTGTACGTCGCGGCCCACTTCGGTATTGAGTTTGAATTCAATACCCATGCCGGTGAAGATTTCACGGCGGCGCGCCATTACCTCTTTTTCCAGCTTGAAGGCCGGAATACCGAAGGTTAGCAAGCCGCCAATTTCCGGGTGACGGTCGAAGACAACCGCTTTTACGCCGTTGCGCGTCAGGACATCCGCACACGCCAGACCCGCTGGGCCTGCACCGATAATCGCCACTTTTTTACCGGTCTGTTTCACGCCGGACATATCCGGACGCCAGCCCATCTCGAACGCTTTATCGTTGATATAGCGCTCAATGTTGCCGATGGTCACTGCGCCGAACTCATCGTTCAGGGTGCAGGAACCTTCGCACAGACGGTCTTGCGGGCAGACACGTCCGCACACTTCCGGCAGGGTATTGGTCTGATGCGACAGTTCTGCCGCTTCAAAAATACGCCCCTCGTTGGCGAGCTTCAGCCAGTTCGGGATGTAGTTGTGTACCGGGCATTTCCACTCGCAGTATGGGTTGCCGCACGACAGACAGCGGTCAGCCTGCGCTTTGGCCTGGCCTTCGGAAAACGGCTCGTAAATTTCAACAAACTCAATTTTGCGGATCTTCAGCGGTTTCTTTGGCGGATCAACGCGCTGCAGGTCGATAAATTGATAAACATTCTGACTCATTGTTGCTACCCCTTACTGCGCCTGCACGCGCAACTCTGCTGCGCTACGACTACGGTGACCCAGCAGTGCTTTTACATCACTGGACTTCGGTTTAACCAGCGCGAATTTCGTGGCGAAGGTTGACCAGTTCGCCAGAATCTCTTCACCGCGCTGGGAACCGGTATGCTGCACATGCTCGGTGATAAGACCACGCAGATGCTCTTCATGGATCGCCAAATCGTCAACGCTTAAGACCTCGACCAGTTCCGGGTTAACGCGTTTGCGGAAATCGCCGCTTTCATCGAGAACGTAAGCGAAGCCGCCGGTCATGCCCGCGCCGAAGTTAACGCCGGTTTTACCCAGAATACAGACAATACCGCCCGTCATATATTCACAGCCGTTGTCGCCAATGCCTTCTACCACGGTGATAGCACCGGAGTTACGTACGCCGAAACGTTCACCCGCGCGGCCTGCGGCATACAGACGACCTCCGGTCGCGCCATACAGGCAGGTGTTGCCGATAATGCTTGCTTCATGGCTGCGGAAGGCTGAGCCAACCGGAGGACGAATGGCAATTAAGCCGCCCGCCATGCCTTTACCGACATAGTCGTTAGCATCGCCGGTCAGATACAGTTCCACGCCGCCCGCGTTCCACACACCGAAGCTCTGGCCTGCGGTGCCGTTGAAGTATGCTTTGATCGGATCGGCAGCCAGCCCCTGATCGCCGTGCGTCTGGGCGATATAGCCTGAAAGCGACGCGCCGACAGAACGATCGGTGTTGCGGATATCGAACCAGAAGGTTTTGCTCTGGCGTTCATCGACAAACGGTTTTGCCTGTTGCAGCAACTGCGCGTTCAGTAGGCCGTTATCAAACGGCGGGTTGTTTTCGGTGCAGTAGAGTGCCTTACCTGCATGTGGCTCGGCAGTTTCCAGCAGCTTCGACAGCGCCAGTTTCTGCTGTTTGGCGGTGAAACCGTCCAGCTCTTTCAGCAGGTCGGTGCGACCAATCAGATCCACCAGACGCGTTACCCCCAGCTGTGCCATCAGCTCGCGGGTTTCACGTGCGATAAACTCAAAGTAATTAGTCACCTTGAACGGCAGGCCGTGATAGTGATTCTTACGCAGTTTGTCATCCTGAGTTGCAACACCCGTCGCGCAGTTGTTCAGATGGCAAATACGCAGATATTTACAGCCGAGCGCCACCATCGGGCCAGTGCCGAAGCCGAAGCTTTCTGCGCCGAGAATCGCCGCTTTGATGATATCAACGCCGGTTTTCAGGCCGCCATCAACCTGCAAACGGATCTTGTGACGCAAGCCGTTGGCAACCAGCGCCTGTTGGGTTTCAACAAGCCCCAGCTCCCACGGACAGCCTGCGTATTTCACCGATGAAAGCGGACTTGCGCCGGTGCCGCCGTCATAGCCTGCGATGGTGATTAAATCGGCATAAGCTTTTGCCACGCCAGTCGCGATGGTGCCTACGCCCGGTTCGGAAACCAGCTTCACGGAGATCATCGCTTTTGGATTGACCTGCTTGAGGTCGAAAATCAGCTGCGCTAAATCCTCAATAGAGTAGATATCGTGGTGCGGCGGCGGGGAGATCAGCGTCACGCCCGGCACCGAATAGCGCAGTTTGGCAATGTAAGGAGTGACTTTATCACCCGGTAACTGACCACCTTCACCCGGCTTCGCGCCCTGGGCGACTTTTATCTGAATGACGTCGGCATTGACCAGGTACGCCGGAGTAACGCCGAAGCGACCGGACGCCACCTGCTTGATGCGCGACACTTTGTTAGTGCCATAGCGCGCCGGGTCTTCACCGCCTTCGCCGGAGTTTGAGTTACCGCCGATGCTGTTCATCGCTTCCGCCAGCGCCTCGTGGGCTTCCGGGCTTAACGCGCCGATAGACATCGCAGCGGTATCGAAGCGTTTAAACAGTTCGCTTGCCGGTTCAACATCGGCAATGTTGACTGCGTTTTCACCCGGCGTAATTGCCAGCAGATCGCGCAGCGTGGTTGCCGGGCGCTCATTAACCAGCTTCGCGTATTCCTGATAGTCGCTGTACTCGCCGCTTTGTACCGCCTGTTGCAGTGTGCGCACAACGTCCGGGTTGTAGGCGTGGTATTCGCCACCGTGCACGTATTTCAGCAAGCCGCCCTGGCTGATGGGCTTACGCGCCAGCCAGGCACGTTTCGACAGATTCAGCAGATCCTGCTGGAAGTCTTCAAAGCTTGCCCCACCAATGCGGCTAACCGCCCCCTGGAAGCACAGGCCCACGACATCATCGTGCAGACCGACCGCTTCAAACAGTTTCGAGCAGCGGTAAGAGGCGATGGTGGAGATGCCCATTTTGGACATGATTTTGTACAAGCCTTTGTTGATGCCGTTACGGTAGTTGAGCATCACGGTACGATAATCTTTGGCAATCGCGTGGGTGTCTACCAGGCGGCCCAGCGTTTCATAGGCAAGGTACGGATAAATAGCCGTCGCGCCGAAACCCAGCAACACGGCGAAATGGTGCGGATCGCGGGCGCTGGCGGTTTCGACGATGATGTTGGCATCGCAACGCAGGCTTTGATCGACCAGACGGGTCTGGATCGCGCCAACCGCCATCGGAGCCGGAACCGGCAGGCGATCTTTAGCGATATTCCGGTCGGAGAGCACCAGCAGCACGGTGCCGCTACGTACCATTTTTTCGGCTTTGTCGCACAGCTCTTTCACCGTCGCTTCGAGCGTGGTTTTAGTGACGTCAAAGGTGATATCCAGCGTATCTGCGCGGTAGTGCTCCTCTTTCATCGTCGTGAGCTGTTTGAAATCGGAATAGAGCAGAATCGGCGATTTAAAGCTTAAACGGTGCGCCTGGCCTTCAGCTTCGCAGAAGACGTTCATTTCGCGGCCAATGCTGGTGGCGAGCGACATAACATGCGCTTCACGCAGCGGGTCGATTGGCGGGTTGGTTACCTGAGCAAACTGCTGGCGGAAGTAGTCGTAAATAATGCGCGGCTGACTGGAGAGCACGGCGAATGGGGTATCATCGCCCATCGAACCGACGGCTTCCTGACCGTTTTCACCCAGTACGCGAATTACGGAGTCCAGCTCTTCCGCGCTGTAGTTAAACTGTTTCTGGTAGCTGGCAAGTGTGTCGTCGTCCAGTTCGCGGCTACCCACTTCTTCATCGGGCAGATCTTCAAACGGTACCAGTCGGCGGACGTTTTTCTCCATCCACTCTTTATATGGATGGCGGCTTTTCAGATCGTCATCAGTTTCTGCCGAGTGCAGAATGCGCCCACTGCGAGTGTCGATCACCATCAGTTCGCCTGGCCCGACGCGGCCTTTTTCGACCACTTCGTCAGGCTGATAATCCCAGATGCCGACTTCAGAGGCGCAGGTGATGAGCTTATCTTTGGTAATGACGTAGCGTGCCGGACGCAGACCGTTACGGTCGAGGTTACAGGCAGCGAAGCGACCATCGGACATCACGATGCCCGCCGGGCCATCCCACGGCTCCATATGCATGGAGTTAAAGTCAAAGAAGGCACGCAGTTCCGGGTCCATATCCGGGTTGTTCTGCCAGGCGGGTGGTACTAACAGACGCATGGCGCGGATGATATCCATCCCGCCTGCCAGCAGGAGTTCCAGCATGTTATCCATGGAACTGGAGTCAGAGCCGGTTTCGTTGACGAACGGCGCGGCGTCGTGCAGGTCAGGGATCAGCGGCGTCTGGAATTTATAGGTACGCGCACGCGCCCATTGGCGGTTACCAGTGATGGTGTTGATTTCACCGTTATGGAGGATGTAGCGGTTGGGATGGGCCCGCTCCCAGCTGGGGGTGGTGTTGGTGGAGAACCGGGAGTGGACCAGGGCGATGGCGCTCTCACAATCCGGCTCCGTCAGGTCCGTGTAGAACTTCCGCAGCTGCCCCACCAGGAACATGCCCTTGTACACGATGGTCCGGCTGGAGAAGGAGCAAATGTAGGTGTTCACATTGGATTGCTCGAACTCCCGGCGGACCACATACAGCTTCCGGTCAAAGTCCAGGCCACGGGCGCAGTCTACAGGCCGGGCCACAAAGCACTGGCAGATGCAGGGCATACAGTCCAGGGCCTTCCGGCCCAGCACCTCCGGATGGGTGGGCACATCCCGCCAGCCCAGGAAGTCCAGCCCCTCCTTGGACGCGATGATCTCCAGCATCTTCTGGGCCTGGGCCCGCTTCAGCGCGTCTGCGGGGAAGAAGAACATGCCCACGCCATAATCCCGGGGGCCGCCCAGGGCGATGCCCTCGGCGGAGGCCGCCTTCACCATCAGCTTGTGTGGCACCTGAATCATCAGCCCCACGCCGTCACCGGTCTCGCCGGTGGCGTCTTTACCTGCCCGGTGCTCCAGCTTTTCCACGATCTTCAGGGCACTGTCCACTGTGGCGTGGGACGGCGTGCCCTTCAAATTCACCACGGCGCCGATGCCGCAGGCGTCGTGCTCCCACAGGGGATCATAGATATTGTGTATGTTCTGCGCTGGTCCACTCATTGGGACTGCCTCCCTTGTCGTTTCATCGTCAGGCTTCAGCCTGTTGTGTACCGCTCCAGGATCAGCCGGGCGGTCTCTGCAAGCC
>OGPW01001681.1_pt1 | contig 14346 bp, 10 predicted proteins | sample 1553061 | NCBI WGS metagenome assembly OGPW01 (sample SAMEA2580292, study PRJEB22360) | human gut metagenome | biome: human gut; feature: human-associated habitat; material: faeces | place: Denmark | collected 2008/2010
GATACGGTTGATCTTGTCTGCATAGCACGGCCCGATACCATTCTTAGTGGTACCGATTTTGCGATTGCCCTTACGCGCTTCTTCCGCTTCATCCAGACGGATGTGGTACGGGAATACCACATGCGCACGGGTGGAAATCTGCAGGTTGCTCGGATCTACGCCCTGTGCCTTCAGGGTATTCATTTCTTCCAGCAGAGACTTCGGATCAATAACCACGCCGGTGCCTACGATACAGATGGTATCCGGATACATGATTCCACTGGGCATGAGGCGCAGCGGGTAAGCCTTACCTCCGGTAACCACCGTGTGTCCTGCGTTGTTTCCGCCCTGGGAACGTACGACTACATCGGCCTTTGCCGCGAGATAATCTACAATCTTCCCCTTACCTTCGTCGCCCCACTGAGCGCCAATGACCATAGCTGTTGCCATTATATACTTCCTTCCGTTAATTAAGAAAACATGCAGCCGGGAAAAGAGCCCTGTCCTTCCCCTGTTCTGCTATCAGAGACCGAATCTTGCAAAGATATCGTCTACATGGGTAAGCATAGCATGCGGGTCGAAACATGCCTTGATTTCTTCGGGTGTGAGATACTTGCTTACCTCTTCATCCTTGCAGAGATTTTCATAGAAATCTTCGCCCTGGAGCCATCTCTTCATGGCATTGCGCTGTACCCAGCGATACGCGGTATCGCGATATACCCCTTTGGATACCAGAGCCAGCAGTACGCGCGGGCTGTAAATCAGGCCGCCGGTGAGGTTCAGGTCAGCCATCATCTTTTCCGGGTAAACCAGAAGCTTGTCTACCAGATTAATGGTTTCATTGAGAATGTAATCCAGCGCAGTGGTTGCATCAGGGAACATGACACGTTCGGTGGAAGAATGAGAAATATCTCTTTCATGCCACAGCGGAACATTCTGGTATGCCGGAACGGTGTAGCCTTCAATCAGGCGGGCCATACCGCAGATACGTTCACTGCGAACCGGGTTGCGCTTGTGCGGCATAGCGGAGGACCCCTTCTGCTTCGGGCTGAAATATTCTTCCGCTTCGCGCACTTCCGTTCTCTGGAGATGGCGCACTTCCAGTGCAATCTGCGCCAGGGTGGCTGCAATGACAGCCAGGGTGGACATATACATAGCATGACGGTCACGCTGTACTACCTGGGTGGAAATCAGTTCCGGCTTAAGGCCCAGTTTCTTGCATACATACTGTTCTACGAAAGGATCAATATCCGCATAGGTGCCTACAGCTCCGGAAAGCTTGCCTACGGAAATTTCTTCCTTTGCCCGCTTCATACGTTCAATATTGCGAATGGTTTCCGAGTACCAGAGGAGCATCTTCAAACCAAAGGTAGTTGGTTCTGCATGGACACCGTGAGTACGGCCGATGGTTGGCGTATGCTTAAATTCTACAGCCCTTCTCTTCAGAACGGCTGCCAGTTTTTCCAAATCTTCCAGAATCACGTCAGACGCTCTGGAAATCTGGAGACAAAATGCGGTGTCTCTTACGTCGGTGGAAGTGAGCCCCATGTGAATGTACTTGGCTTCATCACCCACCTTTTCGCCTACTGCGGACAGGAACGCAATGATATCGTGGTTAATTTCTGCATCGATTTCATGAATGCGATCTACATCAAAATCTGCTTTTTCTTTGATAACTTCTACCGCTTCCTTCGGAATGCGGCCCAGCTGGGCATTAGCTTCACATGCTGCAATTTCAACATCGAGCATAGTCTGCCATTCGTGTCTTTCGTTCCAAATGGCTTCCATAGCCGGTCTTGTGTACCTCGGAATCATATTAGTCCCCCTTTGGTTTACCTTCCCGCGCACAGATTTCTCTGCCAACGACTACGCCGGCAACTGAAGCCTGAGCCAGACCTCTCGTAATTCCCGCTCCATCGCCAATGGCGAAGAAATTAGAAATCCTGGTTTCCAGCTTATCTGAAAGCTCTACACGGGCTGAATAAAATTTTGCCTCAACGCCATACAGCAGGGTATGTCTGGAATTGGCACCCGGTGCCACTTTGTCGAGGGCTTCAAACATTTCCATAATATCCTTTAAAAAGCGATATGGCAAGACCAAAGATAAATCTCCTGGTGTAGCACTGGGCATTGTTGGTCTTACCAGACCGCGCATGAGCCTCTCCCGGGTAGACCGGTGTCCATCCCGCAGATCGCCAAGACGCTGTACAATCGGCCCGCCGCCAAGCATATTGGCCAGCGAAGCAATGTACTTACCATAGGCAATCGGTTCATTGAACGGTTCCGTAAAAGATTTGGATACCAGAATGGCAAAATTCGTATTTTCACTCTTCTTATGGGCAAACGAGTGGCCGTTTACCGTCATAAGTCCGTCGTTATTCTCCGTCACCACAAAACCGTTTGGATTCATGCAGAACGTGCGAATACGATCATCAAAACTGCGGCTGTAATATACCAGTTTGGATTCGTAGCAGATATCCGTGATAGGTTCATAAATTTCCGCCGGAGATTCCACGCGCACCCCGATATCCACTGCATTATTGGTCATGCGCAGTCCCAGTTTTCTGATCTGATCGACAAACCATTCCGAGCCATCCCGTCCTGGAGCCGCTACCAGATACTTAGCGCGATAGGTTTCTCCATGGGTGGAAATGAAATGCGCGCCGTTTTCACAGCGGATTTCTTCCACCGGTGTATCGCAGAGTACATGCACATTGGACGGCAGAGAATCCCGCATATTCGCCAGAATCTGACCGTTTACGTCCGTTCCCAGATGGCGGATGCGAGCCGGAATAAATGACAGATCCGCCGCTGCCGCCTTCCGCTTCAGCTCATGCCGTTCCTTCGCAAACTCATCGCCATACACCTTGCGGTCCTTTCCACCGTAATGACAATACACATCATCTACATAGGAAATGAGTTTAGCCAGCTCTCCTTTATGCATATAATCTTCCAGATTGCCGCCATACTCCGTAGTCAGTGTCAGCTTCCCATCAGAAAACGCACCGGCACCACCCCAGCCGCACACAATATTCATGCGCTTTTCACTGCGATCCCCGTGAGGATCCTTGTTCAGTTCCAGTCGATGATGAATATCATGTCCTTTTTCAAGAATCAGAATGGAAGCACCGGTATCGGCAAGCTCCAGTGCGGTAAAGATTCCGGCCGGGCCGGCGCCGATAATTACTACATCATAATCTTTCATGCAAAAACCACCTTATACACACAAAAAAAGCGCCTCCCATACGCGGGGGCGCTGCGGTACCCTGTTCAGGTATCCCTTCCAATCATACTAAAAAACGGGGAGCCAGGTCAACAAGAATCCTGTCGGATTCTTGAGATGAGATCTTAGCTTCAGGCGGAAAAGTCTCTTCTGCCTTTCGATGGGCAGATACTGCATATAGTTTTTCCTGAAAATATAAATATTGCGTACAACCGTACGCTTTCCTATATAATAAAGACCGTTTGGGGAGTGGAAGAACAAGGGTGGTGCGAATCATTTCAGGTTTGCACCACCCTTGTTCTTATTTCTTGTGCCCATAGGCAGCCAAGTGTTCGGCAGCCACAGGGTATGCATTGGTTTCTACCTTCGGCTTTCTGTATTTTGTCACTTTGCCCGATTTCGCATTTTCAGCTTCGGTCAGTTTCACATACATTTTCATCAGTTCCTGCACACATTCCGGTTCCGTCATGGTGCGCCAGTTGAAGCCGTAAGCTTCCATGACCGCCTTATCATTTTCCTGATGTGCCTTCCTAAGTTCCTGCGGCATAGTCAGATCATCGTAAAGTGCGGCCAGAGAATCATTGGGATACAGCTTGCGTGCATCCAGAATCCCCTGGGCTGTCTTTTCAATTCTGGCCTTCTGGGCCGGGGTGAGATTAGGCCATGGGAAATTGTTGTAAACGATGTTTTTTGAATAACTATAGTCACTCTTTAATCTTCCAGCAACTGTACGCATCCATGCCATGTGAACATTAGCTTCCAAAATCCCAAAATGAAAAATTGTTGCGTCTGGAATGATGAACAACTTATTCCCCGCAATAGTATCTCCATTTAAATATCCCATGGGTACATATCTCCTTTTTTCTGATGACACAACGGGTATTGCAATATACTTCGCCGGGTTTCTAGTCTCTCTAAACAGAGTAGGTGTAATTGCTAACTTTTGTCTATCTGGCGCCCCCTTAAGTCTATCTTCACGACATAACTCGACTCTTTTCATCACATATGGCATTTTATGCAATATTTCAGGAGACACATTCACTAACCAAAGACAATAGCGGGGAATACCATTTAAAAATTCTTTTCCCATCATAAAACGTTTAATAAAATTTTGAGAAAATGGTTCAACTTTAATAAGTTCATTCATTTCTTCCTTTGATAGAATCAAATGTCCTCCATCAGCAGGACGGTTTCCCGAAATCATACACGGTACTTCGCAAATCGGCTTCGAGACTCTATAAATACCGTAGGAGCATCCATTAAATAAGGATTTATATTTGTAGCTTTCCTGGCATGCTCTCCATCATAAATCACTTTATCTTTCTTATCTGAAAGATAGCTGAATCCTACAATAACCACATGCACATGCGCTTTTACAGAAGCCTCACTATCCCATCGGAATGTTCTCCAGGCAAAATCAATATGAATTCTGAAACGTTCCATGATAGGCTTCCATACGCTGGCTACCTGCTCGCCCTGAGTAATACTATTGGTTGAAACAAAGGCTGCCCGAATAGAAGTTCTCTGCATATATTGAGCAGCTTTAAAATACCAACAGGACACATAATCTAATTTTCCACAAGCTTTATATGGCTTTCCCTTTTCATCTACCCAGATATTTTTAATATCTTCTTTTTGTTCCTCCTCCTGATAAGTATATCCCACAAACGGAGGATTCCCCATAATATATGACAGTTGCGATGCCGGAATAATATCATTCCAGTCTATGCGCAGAGCATTGCCTTCATGAATATTAGCGTTGGTTTTGAGGGGCAGGAAATTCAGTTCTTTATGGATAATATCTTCGGTTTCCTGCATCATCTGGGATTCGGCAATCCAGAGGGCGGTTTTGGCTACAGTCACCGCAAAATCATTGATTTCAATTCCATAAAATTGGCTGATGGATACTTTGATAGGATCAATTACATCGAGCACCTGCTGTTTTCCCAGGAGTTCGTTGATTGCTTTATTTTCCAGACGGCGGAGGGACAGGAATGTTTCTGTCAGAAAATTTCCTGAACCACAGGCAGAATCCAGGAAGGTAAGATGGGCCAGTCGTTCCTGGAAGGCCAGCAGCTTTCTCCGGTAGTCCACCCGCATGGTTATTTCTTTTCGCCGGGTTATAAATTTCTGTTCATAAGGCACCGATACAATGGTATCAAACTCTTTTTTCAAATCATCCAGAAACAGGGGATCAATCACCTTGTGGATATTCTCAATACTGGTGTAATGCATTCCTCCCTTGCGTCGGGTTTCCGGATTCAACGTGCTTTCAAATACGGCACCGAAAATGGTAGGGCTGATGGCGCTCCAGTCGAATCCACGGGACATGTCATCACAGATAATGTGATAAATTTCTTCCGTGATTCTTGGTATTTCTATATGCTCATCACTGAACAATCCGCCATTGACATACGGAAAGGCAGCCAAATCCTCCCGAAGATAGGGGTCTCTGTCTTCTTTTTTCGTATCCAGCACCTTAAACAGCTGGATGAGACCATCCCGGGCATTCTCCCACTTCCATCTTTCCAGATAATGCCGGAATTGATCCACCCCCCCAAAAAATTCCTGCATCTTCCGCATACAGACAGAATACAATGCGGACGCAGAGGACATTCAATGCTTTCTGTGACTCTGTATCCGATGGATTCTGATATTGCGCATGTAGGGCATCATATAATTTTCCAACCAACTCACCAGCCTTAACGGATATCTTTACTTCTTTTATGTCCGTTGGTTTAGAGGCTTTGTCCACGAGAAAATTCAGCTGGTCGTAATGTTCCGGTATATCCTGTAATTCCAGCTTGATGGGCTTTCGGAACGCTTCCGGTTCATTCATGTCATAAATCCAGAATTCATGAAAGTTGCAGGCAATAATATACCGGGCTCTCTGGTCTACCGGCTGAGTCTGATCATATTCAAATGCCTGTTCATACGGCGTGAGCCTTCTCCCATGACGCATATATTTTTTATCCAGCGGCGCATCCGTATTTTTCTGCTCAATGATAACGCGGGTAGAGGGAATCCAGGCATCAACAAACAGAGAACTCCCCTTTTCCTCATGTTTCACTGCATCTTCAAAAGAAATATAATCTTCCGGATGCTCCATGCCCAATACATCCCCAAGCAGAGACAGCCAGAAAGGCGCCGTATTCCCATCTTCCTTCACATCCTTCGCCCACTTCTTTGCAAAGCGTCTGGCTTCTTTCTTCTGTTCTGCTGCTATCTGTGTCATTTTCTATCTCCCTGTATTATTTTGTCTACCCGGATTCTCCCAGGCAGTGCGCCTTTTTGTTAACCATTTATTACCCGCATACGATATAACTGTCGAATAAGCAAGGTTAAAAATAGAAAGGGGCATCAATACCCCTTATGCTTTCTCTCAGCTTTTGCATTCCTGCCTTTATATGAAAACCGTCCCTATTCCCGTCCCTATTCCCCTGCGAATCTACCAATTCGCACTGTCCTTGCGCTTCAACTCATCCCACTAATCATTTTCTTCCACTCCTGAGCGTTCGGTGCGCCGTACAGTCTTTCCATGGCGGCATAGTTTACGAGCCAGGTTCTTCCGGCCTGTCTTCTGTCGTTGTCGTCCATTCTGGCGGCACGGTGGCCGGCTCCTGCGGCGGCAGACCGGACTTCTCCGCTGCTGCGGTTCCAGAGTTCGGCGGCTTCCACGGTGGTAAAGGAACAGAGGAGTGGATTCCGTGCCGGCACAGCCTCGGTTTTTCCGGCATATACCCGGCTAGCGGCCTGGCGGATGATGAGCCATTCCCGGCCGGATTTTCTTGTTTCGCCTTTGGCGAACGGGCTGTCCGGATTGAGGATGTCCGCTTCCACCTTTTTCACGGGCAGAGCATAGGTGTCGGCCACTTCTTTCGCAGTAAGCACGTCAAGCAGCGGGTTGGAAAACACGATTTCCTGTGCTTCCGATACATCTACCGTGCCGGCGGGGACGACAGCGGCCCCATCGGGCATGGCCAGCACCTGCACGCGGGGCGGCAGATGGTGATGAGCCAGATACTCACGCCAGGCGAGACGGGTCTTTCCTTCCGGTTCATCGCTTCGCACGCTATGAAAGGGCCCTTCTGTCATTTCTACGATAGATTTCGGCAGACTGTCCGGTACCACTTCAGTAAAATACAGAGACATCCCCTGTGCCACCAGGGTACAGGGCGGAAGTTTTCCCAGAAGATAAGAAGTAAATGCCCGACCGCACATGGTATGGTCAGGTCCAAGTGTATATAGTTTCATAGAATTCCTTACTATGAGCGGAGCTCATGGGCTATAAGCCTTCGGCTTATCTTTCTCCTTTCCCTAAAAAGAGGTAGCAGGTCACGGCGAGGTTGAATATGGATACGGCGTTGTTTACCCAGCCGGATGCTCCTAGGAGGCGGTCTATTGCCGGACTGACGAATGTTATTCCGTAGACGAGGCACATGATTGGTGCGGCGCGGTATCCCATATCATGAAGGCGCCGGGCCATGAGTGAGTTGTCGGCAATGACTATCAGCAGAGCCGCCAGGAGGAATGCAGCAGTCAGAATATATCCCAGTATATCCATCTTCAGGTTAAACAGGGCATTGGTCCCATACCAGGCTATGGCCACCGCAAGAATCCATACGGCCCCCAAAGCCAGGGACCTCAGGAAATACTGCATGCGATTCACCCGGCCATCAAAGGAAAACCAGGCCAGAAGAATCGGATGACGAGAAATCAAATTTCGGTATCGGTTATACAATGGTTGGACTCCTTTACGTGATGAGCCTTCGGCTCAAAATCGGTGCGAGCTTGAAGCTCACAGGTCGGTACATCCTGAACGGATGTAGGTCGGTGCCTTAACTTCAACATGTCAGGTCGGTGTGCCTCCTGCAGAGGCACAGGGGGTGATTCTGCGAATAGCCTCTTTTATAAAAAAGAGGAGTAATATATTACTGTTATTCCCATGGATTCACATAGTGGATTCTACTTTCCCCCATCTGCTTCGCAGATGGATTCGAGACGACGGATTGTCTCGAATGCCTGCAAATCCTTGATATCTTAATATATGCAGGCGGGCGTGGCAACAATGTCTTGTTGCCACGGGATACAAGTCTTCTATCCAAGAAATTCATTGAATTTCCATAAAAATGGTATCCAGGTCCGTATTAAAGCCTGATAAAGGTAAGAACGCAGATTTCTGACTAAAACAAACCTGGAGATTGGATATTGTGCACCATGATTGGCTATCGTATTCCAGAGAGGGAAACGTATTGCATGCTCCACCTTTGTGTAGTTTTAGGATTTTGACCTTTTTACAAAAGAATATTCCGCTTCCCTTTGTAAAACAACATGTTTTACACCGTCTCGAATCCCAAAGGGATGTGCCAGCAGCAAACAAAGTTTACGACCTTTCCACTCCCCCTCATATCCTGCCATTATTTCTTTCTGTCTTTTCCAGGGGATCGGGGCCATAGGCATTGGGGCCTGTTGTGCCTTTCTTAAACCAGAGAATCAGACCGATTATCAGGAAAAACAGGCCTCCTGCTATCTGCAGGCTACCCCAGACGCCGAAAGGATCGGCCTCGGCGCCTGCGGCAAGCAGAGGGTCGATAAAGGCCCAGGCAATGGATGCAGCCACGTAGCCATATACGGCACCAGGCGCCCAGCCCAGATCCTGCATGCGGCGTATCTGGAGGGAAATGCCGGAAATTACTGCGCCGAGCCACAGGGCCATCAGGCCAATGATTGCAGGAATCATCAGGAACTCCATCCCCTCGCCCATGGCCTCGACGATACCAACGAATATAACAGCCCCTACGATACCGGCCAGAATCAGCCCACCTATCGTCACGGAGCGCCAGAAATATCTCTTCCGATTCAGACGGCCGTGGAAGGAGAAAAACATGCCGCGGAAGGATGGATCAGAAAAACCGTCGTCCTTGTTATGCTTATACGCCGATGTATAAGGGATTTCCGGCTGCGGCAACGGACCGGTATGTTCTTTGATTACCGGATTGGATGCCGGCTGCTGTGGTTCTGCCCCTTCCGGTGCAATATCGGGAAAATGGCTTTCCGTATGCGCTTCCGCTGCCGTTTTTTTCTGTACTTCCGCGTTTTCCTGTACAGCCGGCTTAATTTCAGGTTCTACTGGAATCCCCGGTGCACTTTCTGTTGCAGCAGATGCATCTTCCTTTACCAGAGAAGCGGGAGTCTCCTTCACTTCCGGAGAAATTTTATCCGCATCTTTCTTCATCTGAGGGATATCATTCATCCCTGCTGGAAGCGCCTTCCCGCAGTTCCCACAGAAATGAGCCTGTGGATTGGCTACGGGAGCACCACAATATGGACAAAAATTCTGAGATTTTGACTGAGTCATATAGTACCTCCTTAGATGAGCCTTCAGCTTATAGCCGGTGCGAGCCTCCAGCTCGCAGGTCGGTGTGCCTCCTGCAGAGGCACAGGGAGTGGATTCTGCGAATGGCCTCTTTTATAAAAAAGGTGAGGAGTAACATATTACCGTGATTCCCATGGATTCACATAGTGGATTCTACTTTCCCCCATCTGCTTCGCAGATGGATTCGAGACGACGGATTGTCTCGAATGCCTGCAAATCCTTGATATCTTAATATATGCAGGCGGGCGTGGCAACAATGTCTTGTTGCCACGGGATACAAGTCTTCTATCCAAGAAATTCATTGAATTTCCATAAAAATGGTATCCAGGTCCGTATTAAAGCCTGATAAAGGTAAGAACGCAGATGTCTGACTAAAACAAACCTGGAGATTGGACATTGTGCACTATATTAGGATATGGTCTTCCAGAACGGGAAACGTGATGCATGCTTCTCATTTGCAGATCTTTTGCCTACTTGCCTTTTTAAAAGAGAACATCCCGCTTCCCCCTCTGACCCCCTACCTCCACCTCCAACCTGTCTTTTCCGCACAGACAGCAAAATTTGCGGCTTTCTCCTTTCTCAGAAAAATATGCTGCATTTTCTCATTTGCTGAGTTTTTGCATTTCTCCAATATATAAGGGTCAATGCACAGGATTTTTACCTATGCATTGACCCTTTCCTCAAATCATCAACTCCCGTAGCTAACATCCGGCCTGGAGGGACGAAAGCTGATGATTAACGAGGTTATGCCTTATTGCTGGCTGCCATGGCCTGAAATTCCGGACGGAATTCATCTACCAATCCTTTTTCCACCTGAGCTCCTTTTGAAAGTGCCTTGTAAATAATTTCAGCCATTTCGTAACGTGTCATCTGACGTTCGCCATGATATTTACCATCTTCGTAACCTTCTACGATGCCGTTTCCAGCCAGCCGGGAAACTGCTTCATATGCCCAGTGGTTAGCTGGTACATCAGGGAATTCCCTGGACATATTCGGATTCAGGACGGAAAGCAGTGCATCCATGCGTGCTTCGAGTCCCTTAACTTCCCGACGAAGGATTTCATTCTCTTTAATCGCATTTTCAGTGGCTGCGCGTGCTGTCTTATTACCACCATGTCCTATTCTGAAGGAAACGCCACCGCCTACCATATTTTCTCCGGTGCCGAAAGAGGTAGATACCCCAACCATTACATCTTCATTTGGACGATAGTACACACCTACCGCCGCTGCTGTTTCATCCTTATAATTGCCTACAGCTGCCGCCACATTCAACTTGGTATCCTTATCGAATTCCAGTGGATTGAGGTTGGCCAGTGCGGCTGCATTAGCCCCTACCTTATCCAGACGGCTGTCTAGTTTGGACACTCTCTGATTGGTATCATAGAGCTGCGAACCGTTTACAGCATCCATACTGGTCGGTGACAGTTCTCCTGGAGCTACATTGGTTATCTTCTTGTTGTTCGCATTGATTCCTTCTGCGCTGATATATGTTTCATTTCCAACCTTGAAAGAAGCGGCTGTCACATCACCCGTGACGGAAGCATTACCTGCCACGCTCAGATTCTTAGCTGTATCCACATCATCATGGAAAGTTGCTTTCCCTGTTACCCCAAGAGTACCGCCTACGGACGTATTTCCATCAATTGCCGCATTTCCGCGAACCCCGAGAGCTCCTCCTACGTTGGTGTTTCCATCAATTACTGCATTTCCGTGAACTCCCAGATCTTTCATAACTTCTGCGTAATCCATAGTTACGCTTCCTGTTTCAACGGTATTACCGGCAATGGTTGTTCTGGTAATAGTTCCTTCCCCAACCGGAGTATTGTGAGCACTGTTTTCAAAAGTTGTTCCAGAGGTCTCATTGCTTACCGTGTTGGTAGTACCATCTGCCCCCTTTACAATATCTACAATGCTCAAAGTCTTCTGACTTCTGCTGGAGAAAGCTCCGCTGGCAGCATCGGCCATCTTAGTAACATCTTCGTCTACCGTCTTCTTATCTGTCAACGACTTGGTTGTGTTTCCAGAAGCATCTACAGCTTTAAGAGAAACGTTATAACCATTGGACAACTGACTTACGGTTGTGGTATTTGTACCATCACTTACCACAGACATAGCCTTCGTTGCAGTTCTTGTAGAAACATTGCTTTCATTTCCAGCGGAAACACTTTCTGTAATCTTGTTGCCGGTCATGGTTCGGGATACATTTTCCCCTACCTTATCCACAATAGAATCAGCCGCCTGATTGCTGATGTTCTTCCCTTCGGTGGACACATCCCCGGTGACCACATTCTTCAGGTCTCCATCTATGGTTTTCTCCATATTACCGGTGACGTTATTCACCAGCTTGCCACCTACTGTGTTGGTCATATCGGCAGTAGAAGTACTGGAAATGTTGGTCCCTTCGGTGGACACATCCCCGGTTACCACGTTCTTCAGGTCCCCACCTACGGTGTTCTCCATATTACCGGTTACGTTGTTCACCAGCTTGCCACCTACTGTGTTGGTCATATCAGCAGTAGCGTTATTCACCAGCGTCATAGCCTCATTGGTAATACTGCCATTGGATGCCGTATTTGTAATATTTGCAGGGCCCTGATCAATCGTTGTAGTGGTTGTACCATCAGTCACCCCCCTGAATAATCTATGCCATTCGCTGGGTAATATAAGACTTCAGATTTCCTGAAGAATCATAAATGGATGAACCATACTGCGAAGAAGACTGTGCCACTTCACTACGCGCTCCTGTACTGTCAGTAGTTGTAGCCGTCTGGACCTTTGAAGTCTGGCTCCATACAGAAGAATTACCAAGACTATCCATTGAGGTATTGGTTACCCCGTTCATAGTTACTTCCGTAGATGCCCCGCTGTTGGACGTTGCTCCATGCCCTGCTACGGGCGCCTTGTAACCATCTTCTGTGAAAGTAAGTGCGCTGGCTTTCACTGACTGATCCGCAATATTAGTAGTAATCACTCCATTAACTGCACTGATATTCCCCTTGTTGATATCGGTCTTATTATTGGTTTCATGACCAATCGTCATATGATCCGTCGCGAAATCACCGGTTACTTCCAGATTTGAAGTCGTAATTGTACCGGTGGAAGTGATATTTCCTGCTTCTACATTTCCTGTAGTGCTGATGGTTCCACTTCCTGCATCCAGATTTCCTCCACTCAGAGTAAGGTCATGTCCTGTCATAGAACCGGTAGCACTGAGACTTCCCCCGGTAATGCTTCCTCCATTTGCATCCAATCCATTGCCTGTTATCTTACCACTGGCATGAATTGCACCTGTAGAGTTAATGTCACCGCTGCTGATTGCACCGCCCTGGGTGTTCAATCCGGTAGCCGTAATGTTCCCGCCAATAATATCTCCCCCCTGAGTATTCAGACTGGTTCCGGTAATGGCTCCGCCAATAATGGCCCCGCCACTGGTATTAATGGCTCCACCGGCTGTAAGAATCTGTCCTCCTGCTGTATTGATGTCGCCGGCACCGGTGTTAATGGATCCCCCTTCTGTGGAAATCTTTCCTGCATGAGTATTCAGGTTTCCACTGGTACCCACAGTAAACTTGACACTGGCCCCCTTAATGCTTCCATCTGCATTCAATGCAGCCGCCGCATCGGTACTGTTACTGCCGCCTGCATACACCCCGTTGGCGTCCATCTTGCTTCCTGCACCAACAGACAATCCGGTAGTATCTATGGTTACCGCATTGGTCCCATCTTTATTGATAATCAGAGTATCTGCCGGATTGACCGAGGTGGTTACGTTACCATCTGGATCAACAGAAGAAGTAATCTTCTGCAGCACATTATTCCCATCTACAGCCAGACCGTTATTAAGTGCTCCAGACAACGCATTCGCATTGGCCTGATCATGTTCTGCCTGAGCCTGCAATGCGGTCTTTGTAGCAAAAGTCTCATCTGCTTCTGTTCTGGTATACACTTCCGTCTTATCTGCCTTAGTTGCCAGCTCTGTCTTCGTTGCAAAAGTTGCATCTGCATCCGTCTTGCTGTATACGTCCGCTGTATTCGCCTTATCTGCCAGCTCTGTCTTCGTCGCAAATGTGGCATCCGCATCCGTCTTGCTGTATACGTCTGCTGTATTTGCCTTATCCGCTACTTCCGTCTTGGCTGCAAATGTGGCATCTGCATCCGTCTTACTGTATACGTCCGCTGTATTCGCCTTATTAGCAAGTTCGTTATTGGTCACAGATACATCCGCCTGCAGCTGGTCAACAGTAGCAAATTTGCTGTCTGCATCGGTCTTGCTGTATACATCCGCTGTATTTGCCTTATCTGCCAGCTCTGTCTTGGTTGCGTAGGTAGTCTCCGCATCTGCTGTTTTCAGATACGTAGTGGAAATATCATTACCATCCTTATCGCTCACAGCCTTTTCTGCTTCTGTTGCATTGGCTACATTATTTACCACGACAGTCGTAGAAGTGCCATCCCCTTTAGTAACTGTAAGTGTAGCCCCAGATCCTGAAACATCACTCACTACATCCGATGTCTCTCCGGAAAGCACCGTAGCGGTTCCTCCTGCCGGTGTGCTAACCTCCGTCGTACTGAGAGCGGCAAAACTCATTCCTGCTCCAGACAATAATGCCCCTGCTGTCATAGCGGCAATAACCAATCCCCGCGTGGCTTTTCCTGCACTTTTCGTATGAGCTCTTGCAAATTCTGAAGTTACCACATAACAATTTTTTGCCTGGTTGTAAATAACTCTGTAAATCCTGTTCATACTTGTACCCTCCTTTTGAACACA
>OGPW01001694.1_pt1 | contig 14218 bp, 11 predicted proteins | sample 1553061 | NCBI WGS metagenome assembly OGPW01 (sample SAMEA2580292, study PRJEB22360) | human gut metagenome | biome: human gut; feature: human-associated habitat; material: faeces | place: Denmark | collected 2008/2010
CCGGAGCCGTTTTGCGGATCGTGATCCGCTCTCCGTATTCGTTCTTTCAGCAGCCGCAAATACGGTCGTCGGCAACCTCGGATTGCAACTCCCGGATGGTCTGTTTCAGCGACTCGATCTCTTCTTATGCCCGGCGCAGCCGTTCGTCTCGCTCGGCGAGTTCTTTTTTGGATATGAACATGATTTTCGGTTTTTAGGTTAATGATCTTCATTGCGTTTTCGCTCGGCCAACTGGCGTATGGCCAGCTCGATATTGCCGCCGAGCTTCTCCGTGAGACGTTGCAACTCCAGTTTTTCAGTCTCTTCGGTGGTATAGCAGAGGTATTCCTCAAGACTCGTTTCGGTAGCATAGACAGCAGAGTGCACGCCTCCGAGTCCGATCCACACCTCTTTGTAGCGGCGCTTGGGGTCATTGGCCCGATTGATCGACAACACCTGATTGCGTTCCTTATCACTCAATCCCAACAACTCCTGAATCTCGTCGAACTTGTTAGCATACTTACGCATGTCCAAAAGGATGCGGCAGTCGCAGTTGGCGATGACGCTCTCCTTGAGGACGGGCGACGACAGCAGGTCGTCCAACTCCTGCGTTACGCACATACACTCGCCGAAATACTTGCGGCAGGTTTTATGTAGGCTAAGCACCCGGCGCCTTACCGTATTTCTACGGCAGGTTTCCAAGAACTCGCCCCCGAACCGGACTTACACCTCTCAGCGTATCCGGCTCTCCACTAATTTTTCTCAGTCTAAACTTTTCCCAGATGCCGCAGCCTGTGGCAACTCGGACACAACGCAATGGTCTTGCGTTTTCGGGCTGACATGAGCCGTTTCCAACTCTCTTTCCCTTTCAGGTCTTTGAGGTTGCGGACATGGTGCATAATCAGCTTGCCCGTTGCCCCGCACAACTCGCATTTTTCCGCTTTGAGCCTGTCTGTCAAATTGGTTCGGCTCACGTCTGCAATAGAGTACGGTTCGATGTCGCAGCTTCCGTTGAACGCCGTTGTCCGGCGTTTGAAACTTGTCTTGTAAAAGGTTCGGGACTTGATTACCCCTTTCTGCTCGTACTTTACGGTGAACAGTTTGTTGTGACGGTACTTTTTGTTGATTTTCCGTACCGTGCTTCTATACTTGCCCGCAAATGTTTTATACATGCTGTACTCCATGATATATCTGAAGTTGTGCAGTACGACGCAGTTGTTGGCGATCAGGTAATAGTTGCAGAATCCCACTGTTTCCCGATTGTATCGGTCGAGGATTTCAAGATCGTCGTTGAATATCAATCCTGAACGGCATTTGGGTTTCCAAATCTCTTTCCCGTTGCGGAGCTTGATTTCCATAACTCCGTATTCCAGAAGTTTGTCCCGCAGTGTTGCCATGCTGACATTCAGCCGGACACGCTTGCCGTAGGTGCGTCGCAGACGTCCTTGCACATCCCGTCGTTGATGATTGTCCCGTGTTACCGTAATCTCATATCCGAGAAATTTCGCCGATTTACTCGTATGGGTTATCAGCGTCTTTTCTTCGGACAGTTCGAGGGCGAGGCTTTCGGATAGGAATGATTTAATATCTTCCTTTATCCGCCGTGCATCCTCTTTGCTGCCGATTACGCCCAGAATAAAATCGTCGGCGTAACGGATGTATTTGAGCCTTCGGTAACTTTCGTCCATTTCATCTCCGTTTGGAAATGCGGCACGTTCCTGTTCGATGGCTTTGAGTCTTGCGACCAATGCCGCCTTTTCAGTCCCGTCTTTTACCTTTTTCAGTTTCCGCACAGTCCGTTTTCGTTCATTGGCCAAATCGTTGCTCTCTTTGCCCGGCCTGCGTTTGGTTCCCTTGTCGAAATGTCGGATATACTCTTTCACGTACTTGTCTAATTTATCGAGGTATATATTCGCCAGAATCGGGCTGACGATACCTCCTTGCGGCGTTCCGCTGTAAGTGTTGTGAAATGTCCAATCCTCGACGTATCCCGCTTTCAGGAATTTCCGTATCAGACGGATAAAACGGTCATCTGAAATGCGCTCCCGCAGGATTCCGACAAGTACATCATGGTCAATGTTGTCGAAGAACCCTTTGATGTCGCCCTCGATAAACCATTTCGCCCCGCTGAACGTCTTTTGAATATGAAGTAATGCAGTGTGACAGCTCCGTTTAGGTCGGAAACCGTGCGAGGTGGTCTCAAAATGTCCCTCGTAAATGGCTTCCAGAATCATGCGGACTACCTCCTGCACCAGCTTGTCTTCAAAAGCCGGTATTCCCAGAGGGCGCGTTTTCCCGTTTTTCTTCGGGATATGCACCCTCCGCGACGGGTGAGGCTGATAACTTTCGTCTTTCAACGAGGCTATCAGCGTTTCGATCCGGGCAAGGCTCATCTCGTCGATACTGCGACCGTCGGAGCCTTTGGTCGTACTGCCTCCGTTCGATGCGATCTTTTGGTAGGCAACATAGAACAACTCTTCGTTGAACAGAATCCGGTAAAGGCGTTCGAACCTGTAGTTCGAATCCTTACTGTGTTCGTTCAGACTGTTTAATACTCTTTCTGGACTTCTCATAATGTCTCTCACATTATCCATTAAATTGTATTAAAGAAAATTAGCTGCCTCCCTTTGCCATGTGCAGGGCGTTACCCTGCCCGGACTACTACGGAGGCTCCGTTACCTTGCCGGATATTCAGAGGTCTGCACCTCATAGCCTCACGGCGTTCCGGTTTAGGTAATCCCCGTTTACTTACTTAGTAACTGTTGGCCTGATGGATTGTCGGATGCGATTTCCGTCCTTTACCATTTATTATGGTTGCTCTGCGGCAAGTTCTTGCTGGCATCCGTATCTGTACACCGGAGCAGTACCGCAGTATGACGATTTATAGCTACCTTACGTCATAGCCTTCAAGTAGAGCAACTCGGACTGTCGTTCAAACAATTCGGTTTTCATCCTCATATCCATCGTTTCATCTTGCCGTTCAGTGGCAGTCTGGTAACTGACTGACTTACGACGTTCCCGACATGCTACACTCCCCGTCCGGTTTCCCTTTCGGATAAGTCGGGTGATGATAGGTTTTTCAAAGAACACTTACTTAATCCCTTGCCAGTGGGATATTTACTAAGCAGCCTGTACGGGCGCACAGAGATACTGCACTTGTTCGACCGGCAACGGCAGCATCGCGTGAATGCCGCCCGTCAGCATTTTGTGCTCCGACCCTGTCGGTTTTCGCGCCAGCTCAAAACTGGCGCGTTTTTCACACATGCATGGACAATCGTCGCGGAGCTATTCTCGGTCGCATCGTCCGCTACTCGCCATGCGTGGAACTATACGGGGTTTTATTGAAGAGAAGTTCGTGAGGAAATCGAAGTGTTGTGCGAAATTGCAGCCGAATGCAAATTGAAATCGATGGAAATAGGATAATTCATCATTTCCTACATCAATGAAAGAAAAACGCTACTTAATTATTCATTAAGCGGCGTTTTCAATGGAGGTCTGAAGCGCAATGCGAAATAGTTTACCCATCTTACCTATACTTAACTTATCTTAACAGATTATCAACGGGTTGCGAAATCTAAAAGTTAAGTAAAATACATGCCGAAAAAGATGAATAAAGTTTATGTAATACGCTGGTAATACGCAAACGGCACAAAAGGTATCTTAAGTTGTTGGCTCACAATGTGAAGCATTTTACCTAAAGTCAGGTCAAAAAATAGTAGACCTCTCGGTAGATTTTTGAGGGGGCAAAAATGAATAGGATGAAAGGCGGTGCCCGGCATGAAGTCACAGAAAATTTAGAACAATTTCTACAATTAATCATTTCATTTACAGAAGATAATCATTACAAAGTTTTTGAAAAAAACGCCCAGCCTATTGACGGAAAGTCATAGTTAATGAAGAATCATATTTTTATGTTTGCCTTGCGTGAATAATATAAAACGCTCATATTATGGTAAATATCAAATTTTTCATCAGGTCGACCAACAAAGACACCTTGGCCATTGTCCACATGAAAATATTTTTGGGGAGAGGAAAACAGTTTTATTTGGATTCGGGGTTCAAGGTACTAGCGGATGCGTGGAGCAATACGGTGATAAACCCCCGTTATGGATTTCCAAGAGTGTATTCGTTCGTAATGAATCGTTTGCCCTATGAAAATCTATGATAATTTCGATAGCTATTCGATCTGCTGTGTATGCGGGGACATACACGGCGAATTCGATGTTCTGCTCGGTAGGCTCAAGCGTCTACGGATAACCGACGCGTTGATTATTGTGGCGGGAGATTGCGGGATAGGTTTCGATGTCCCGTCATTTCACGAACAGCTGTATAAACGGTTGGAAAAAACACTCGAAAAGCTTAATTGCTGTTTACTGCTTGTTAGGGGAAACCATGACGATCCTGCCTATTTTGAAAAGGAGTTCTTGTCTTTCCCTCGTATGAAGACCGTGCCGGATTATTCGGTGCTTCGTTTCCGGCAGAGGACCATCCTGTGTGTCGGAGGTGCTATCTCCATCGACCGTCGATTCCGGCTCTCGCGGATGCGCTTCGATCAGGAAAAAGAGAAAAACGTCCGGAAGCTGTATTGGGAACAAGAAGCGCCATATTACAATGCGAACGAATTAATGCAAATCCGTGCCGAGGGACTGCGTGTCGATACGGTGATCACACACACACACGGCGCCGTCGTTTTGCTCCCCGACCGATAAAAACGGGATTGAAAACTGGATGTCGGAGGATTCCGATCTTGCCCGGGACATAGACGAGGAACGTCATGTGATGGATAGGCTCTATTGTCGGTTATTGGCGGACAAACATCCTCTTTTTCAATGGTATTACGGACATTTTCATAATTCCTGTATCGAAATTATCGACGGAGTCCATTTTTCTATGCTTAGCATTTGCGAAATGAAAGAGTTAGCATGATATCCGGCCGATGTCCGGATAAACAGAGTGCAGATGTTGCAAGACGATCCTGCCGCAATAGGTGCGCCGGTTCATTTCGTTCCTGCGGAGGTTTCCCGATCGATGATGAGATATTCATGAGCAGTTCCCGTTCCGAGGCTGCGAAAAGATATTCCTGTTCGTTGGAAAAACGCTTGATTCGGCAAACGGTTCTGAGATCATTTCTGTTTTATTGTGAGTAACATGCAGGTTCATATGCTCTCCTCCCGTGGGCAAGTGATCTCGGAGCATGAATATTCAGACAGATGGTTTGGGATTAAATTTTCTTTTTAACCGGATGTGGACAGATGTTTTTTATTCGATGACAATTTCACGGCTGAACGATCGGAAACTCTTTGTGAAATTTTAGGAGGCCGATGGTTTCAGTGCGTAATTTTGTTCGGACGAACTTTTTCATATCCTCGTCCATCAATTTTTCCAGACCATGGACGGCAACAAAATCAAATTCCTATGCCTTGTCTGTGGGGGCGATAAATAATACACAGAAATAGATGGAATTTTGGCGATTTCATAAAGGAATTCGGGAGTCAGAATAATTTTTGTACTTTTAAAGCAGCAAATTTTCTGACAATGAGCATACAAGAATATATTTCCGAAATTCAGAAGCAATTTTCGACCGGAGTAGCTCGCGAGCATACCTACCGACCCGCCTTGCAAAATCTTCTGGCGACTCTGTTGCCGCATCTGGTGGTTTCCAATGAACCTGCGCGGCAGGCTTGCGGAGCTCCCGACTACATACTTCAGCGTAAAGATACGAATATGCCCGTCGCTTTTGTCGAGGCTAAAGATTTGGATGAATCCGATCTGGCCGGACGAAAGAATAACCGGGAACAATTCGAGCGCTACAAGAAATCCCTCGATAATATCATATTTACCGATTACCTCGATTTCTGGCTTTATGAAAAAGGAGAGTTCGTGGATAGCGTTCGGATCGCCGAACGCAAAGGAGACCGGATTGTTGCCGTCGAAAGTAATATGGACAAGTTCGGGCAACTGATCGCCCATTTTGGGAATGCCAGACCGCAGAAAATTACTTCATCGACGAAATTGGCCGAGATCATGGCAGCCAAAGCCCGGTTGTTGGCTGATGTGATGGAAAAAACATTGTCTTTGGGAGGAGGGAGTCTTGAAGGGGAAATGGCTGCGTTCAAAGACGTGCTGATACACGACATAACTCCGAAAGAATTTGCCGATGTATATGCCCAGACGATTGTTTATGGAATGTTTGCAGCCCGTCTGCACGATACGTCGCCTGAAACGTTCAGCCGCCAAGAAGCGGCTACGTTGATCCCCAAAACGAATCCTTTCCTGCGTCAACTTTTCCAGAATATCGCCGGTTACGATCTGGACGAGCGCATCAGTTGGATCGTGGACGATTTGTCGGAATGTTTCCGAGCCACCGATATCCGGGCCGTGATGAAAGGCTTTGGCAAACGCACCCAACAGACCGACCCGATGATCCATTTTTATGAAAATTTCCTTTCGGCCTACGACCCGAAACTACGTAAAAGCCGGGGGGTATGGTACACGCCGCAGGCGGTTGTGAATTTCATTGTGCGTGCGGTGGACGATATTTTACGTACAGAATTCGGACTGCCGATGGGGTTGGCCGATACTTCGAAAATAACGGTCGAGCGCAGTATCATCCAGAGTCGGGATAAGCGTTATGCCGATAATAAGAAAAAACAGAAAGTGGAGGTTCATAAAGTCCAGATTCTCGATCCTGCGGCGGGAACGGGAACGTTCCTTGCCGAAGCCGTCCGGCAGATACATGAAAAGTTTAAAGGACAGGCCGGTATGTGGCAGGGTTATGTGGAGGATCACCTGCTGCCGCGCCTCAATGGGTTCGAATTGTTGATGGCATCCTATACGATCGCCCATCTGAAACTCGACATGCTGTTGACCGAAACCGGATACAGGGCAGCCAACAATGAACGGCTGAGGGTTTTCCTGACCAATTCGCTCGAAGAGTTCCACAAGGATACCGGAACGCTGTTCGCCCAGTTCCTAGCCCGCGAGGCCAACGGCGCGAACGATATTAAGCGCGATACGCCGGTTATGGTCGTGCTGGGGAATCCGCCCTACAGTGGCGTTTCATCCAACAATGGCGCATGGATTTCCCGGTTGATCGACGATTACAAGTACGTGAATGGAGAGCATTTCAAGGAACGTAAACATTGGTTGAATGACGATTATGTGAAATTCATACGACTTGGACAGACGTTCGTAGAAAAAAACCATGAGGGAGTGTTAGCGTATATCAATAGTCACAAATATTTAAGTAATCCTACTTTTCGCGGAATGCGATGGAATTTAATGAAGAGTTTTGATAAAATATATGTAATTGATTTGCATGGCAGTAGCAAACCCAAGGAAATTTGTCCCGATGGCTCGCCTGACCAAAATATTTTTGACATTCAGCAAGGAGTATCAATTAATATATTTATCAAGACGGGGAAAAAGAATGCAACTGATTTAGCCGAAGTACTCCATTACGATCTTTGGGGTAAGCGCCAAAAAAAATACAACTATCTTTTATCAAGTAATATATCATCCATATCGTTCGAAAAAATCGAACCAACAGGTCCATTCTATTTATTTCAACCGAACGATGAAGCAGGTCAAGAAAAATGGGACAATGGATTTAAAGTTGATGCATTAATGTCCGTGAATGTCACCGGCGTTCAAACATCAAGAGATTCTTTGGTCATTGATGAAAGTGCAAATGTACTTCTCACTCGAATTAAAGACTTTGTTTCAGCGGAATATACAGACGATCAAGTTCGAGAAAAATATTTTGGCAAAAAATCAAGTGGAAAATATTTACCCGGAGATTCACGTAGCTGGAGTCTTCTTAAGGCAAGAAAAGAAATAAAAGATTTTGACCACAAAGAATACATAAAAGATATAGACTATCGACCTTTAGACAAAAGAAGTATTTATTACCATAATTCCATGATAGATTGGAGCAGAGATAAAGTTATGAAACATATGCTTCGAGAAAATACATCTGTTATTGTTGGACGACAAGGACAGGCTGTCGGATCTATGTTGTGGAACTTAGTATACGTATCAAATACTATATCCGATTTAAATTTGTTTTATAGAGGTGGGGCTGTTGCGTTCCCTCTTTATCTTTATCCTGAACAAGACGATTTTTTACATACCACCCGCACCCCTAACCTCGACCTGAAAATCGTCGAAAAAATCGCCCAAGCCATCGGACTGACATTCGAGCCGGAGAAAAGCGGCGATACGGATAAATTCGCTCCGATCGACTTGCTCGACTACATCTATGCCGTGCTTCATTCGCCCACTTACCGGGAGAAATACAAAGAGTTCCTGAAAGTCGACTTTCCTCGCGTACCTTATCCTGACGATGCCGCCCGGTTCCGTGAGCTATGCGCTTTGGGCGGCGAACTCCGCAGAATTCATCTGATGGAGCATCCGGTCCTTTCCGAACTCATTACCTGCTATCCCGTTGCGGGTAGTCATGCCGTTGAAAAACCGCGTTGGGAGCTACTCTCAACGACAAACGATAATTCCCCGGATGCAGTTAATGTACCCATCGCCCCTGCGGTTGGCCGGGTCTGGATCAATGGCGGGCAGTATTTCGACCAAGTACCGTTGATCGCGTGGGAATTTTATATCGGAGGCTACCAGCCTGCCCAGAAATGGCTGAAAGACCGTCAGGGGAAAACCCTTTCGTTCGACGATATTATGCACTACCAGCGTATTATCAAGGCTCTTTCGATGACGGACGGGCTGATGAAAGAAATTGATGCAATAGAAATTTGATAGATACGATTATGCAGAAAATGCAAAAATACGAGGTGAATCAACACCTGATCGAAACGATATTAACCTGGGTAAAATCCTGTGAAATTGCCATTCCTGAAATCCAGCGCCCGTTCGTATGGGATAGTTCGAAAGTCCGTGATTTGATGGATAGTTTGTATCAGGGTTATCCGATAGGGTATATCATTGCATGGAAAAATCCCAATGTCAGGCTGAAAAACGGAACGATCAGCGAAGGCAAAAAGATACTGATCGACGGACAGCAACGGATCACTGCGTTAGCTGCCGCAATTCTCGGACACTATGTCATTGACAAAACGTACGATCGCATCCGAATAAAAATCGCATTCCATCCGGTTGAAGAAAAATTCGAGGTGCAGAATCCGGCCATCCTGAAGGACAAGACCTGGATTGCCGATATTTCCGAGGCGATCAACGGTGATCTTTTCGAGATCGCGGAACAGTATTTCGAGTTGAATCCCGCCGTTGACAAGAAAAAGGTTCGGACTACTTTAACCAATTTGATGAATATCCCCAAAAAACAGATCGGAATGATCGACCTGTCGTCGGATTTGGACATCGAAACAGTGACAGAGATTTTTATCCGTATCAATTCGAAAGGCGTTGTGTTGAGTCAAGCCGATTTTGCCATGAGCAAAATTGCGTCCAATATGGAATACGGGGGAAATGTGCTGCGAAAAGCCATCGATTATTTTTGTCATTTGTCGGTAGCCCCGGAATTCTATGACCATATTGTCGAGCATGACAAAGAATTCGTTCAGACCGATTTTTTCCAAAAAATGCAATGGCTGAAAAAAGAGAACGAAGATTTATATGACCCTGATTATAACGATGTAATACGGGTGTCGTTTACTTCGCAATTTAACCGGGGTCGGCTGTCCGATTTGGTTAATTTATTGTCCGGCAGAAATTTTGAAACCCGGACATACGAAGATACCATTGCCGAAGAAGCGTATGCCAAGCTCCGTACCGGGGTGAACGAGTTTATCAACGAAACGAATTTCAAGCGTTTCTTGATGATCGTCAAATCGGCCGGCTTTATTTCCCCGAAATTGATTCGTTCACAAAATGCCCTTAATTTCGCTTACATTGTTTATTTGAAATTGAGGGAGATGGGAGTCAATTCTGTCGCTATTGAAAGCTACGTCAGAAGGTGGCTGGTCTATTCGATTCTGACGGGACGCTATTCAGGCTCGCCCGAAAGTGTTTTCGATTTTGATATCAAGCAGATTTCACAAAAACCGTTTGATGAATATTTGAAAGAGAAGGAAGAAGGAGAGCTTTCCGATGCTTTCTGGAACGCTTCATTACCTCAAAGCCTGGATACTTCGGTAGCAAGTAGTCCTTATTTTCATGTATTCCTTGCATCGCAGGCCAAGGCGAATGATAAAGGCTTTTTGTCGAAGGACGTATTGGTCAGCGATTTGATTTCTCTGCGGGGCGACATTCACCATTTATTTCCCAAAGATTATCTTCGGAAGAATGGATTGACCAAAGGAAAATACAATCAGATAGCCAATTACGTATATATGCAATCGGAAATCAATATCAAAGTCGGGAATAAATCGCCCCAAGAGTATTTTGCCATACTCCATGAGCAAATAGAGAACGGAAAGGCTTTGGTTAGTGGAATAGCTTCTTATGATGAGTTGCAGGATAATTTGAAAATGAATTGTGTCCCTGCCGAAATCCAGCGTATGGGTATTGATGATTATACGGAATTTCTGGCTTTGAGGCGTAAGTTGATCGCTCAAAAGATAAAAGAATATTATCGTTCATTGTGATTTGAGAAGTCAAGTCAGATTGAGAAACGCTCATAATCGGGCGGACTTCCGGCAGATTGAAAAACATATTTCAGCATGATGTAGAGTCCGGTCTAAACTATACGGGGAGAATATTATAATTTTTCGAACAAATATCGGCCGGATCGACGTGCCCGACGGTTAAGGCTGTATCTGCCGGAGCCATCGGATCGTTGTCTGCGCCGGTGTTCCGGACAAAGCTGAATCCTCCGTTGCCGCGCGATACGCGGACGCGGTGCCGTACGACATTCGCCTCGCGACCGGAAGTCGTCTGCAGCAGCTTGTATCCCCAATAATCGGTCGTATGGCCAGTACTTCCGCCGACAAAATACGGGTACTGAAAAGTATAGAGCTCGTCGCCGGACCGGACTGACAGCAGCCTGCGGTAATAATCCTCGCCCGGAGAGGATATTTCCTGCGTGAATTCGATGGTTTTGACCGTATCGCCGCTGTTGTCGGTAATCGCGATCGCGCCGAGCGCATCGCCGTCCGGATAGCTGAACGCCATTCGTCCGCCCCGGAAGACGATCTCGCTCAGGAAGCTATACATCAGTTGCTTGGAATGGACGGAAGGGGTCTGATCCACTGTATTGTAGTCGTACTCTACACGATCGAGGGAAGGGCCGTAACGACTTGTCCCTGCTTATACATCAGCCATGTTTCGGTATGCGCGGCGAACTCCTTGCCTGTGACTCCCGCGATTCTCCAGAAGGGGTACAGGGAGATCCCCGTCACCCCGTCCCATGTCTGGTGGCATTTGGCCCCTGCGACCGGGTTATCCGTTTCTATTGAGCCTTGCGCGTTGTCATAAACCTCGATCCGGTCGCTGTAGCCGGTAACCGTGCGGGGTCGGGGCGTGGTGTATGAGAAGCTGGCCTCCAACTGTCCTTGCGGACTGTATATTCGCTCGCATTTCCATGCGACGGCGACACGCTGGAGCGACGTTCCGGTATGGGCCTTTCGGTATCGGTCGCCGTAGCGGAGAAAACATATTTTGTTCCGTCGGTGTCCCAAATCGTGAAACGCTTGTCGCCGTACTTGATCTTGACTCCGTTGTACGGTATGGGGGCGACCTTTACGCTGCCGTCGGTCCGGTGCTGAAAATAGAATGCCCCGCTTTTGCCGAGCAGCCGGTAATAGAAACGGTCCGGCTCTTCGTCCCTTTTTCCAAAGTAGAGGTCCCTCGCGTTCAATTCAGACCGCTGTACGGGATCGCTCTCGTGATAATCCGCCGGAACGTCGTTGTAACAGTATCCGGGGGCGAGGCTGTTTTCATCCAGATCGTCGAGTCCGTTGATCTGCCGGGTGATCTGCAACTCGGTGCTCAGCGACCAGCCTTTGCCGATACTCCCGGCAAGTTGGTTGGGCCGTGAATAACTGTCCGTGTGGAACGACAGCGTAAGAGGCAGCACCAGACGGCCGATCCGCACCGTGTGCAGTGGAATCTGAATATCGGGCACGACTCACCGGGTAATCGACGTAGCGCATCAGCGCGGCCGCTTCCGGTGGAAGAAATTCCACACGGCCAGCCGGACTCGTCGCATTCGTCTGTCCCTTTATGGCGCAGGGAAGAAACAACAATGAAATAATCCAGTTTTTCATAGTAAACAGTTAGGTGATTGTGTTAGTAATTATTGTCGGGAGTCAGGTGCACGGGCAATGGATGATTTTAAATCATGGGCAGTAATTTAGGATTCGACATGGGTCAGCTCGTTGCGGTTAGTCAGGTTGGTTTTATCCTATAATCCCGCCGAGGCGGAACATGGGCAGATACATCGAAATGAGGATGACGGCGACGAGCAGGCCGACGAGCAGGATCAGAATCGGCTCGAGCATGCTTCCGAGCGAGCGGAGGCGGTGCTCGAGCTCCGCGGTGAGGGCATCCCCCTCGCGGCGGAGCATGTCCGGGAGGCGGCTGGTTTGCTCGCCGACGCGCAGCGCGGATGCCGAGCCGGCGGTCGTAAATCCTGCCGAAACGCTCCATCGCGTCGGACAGGCAGGAACCCTGCTCCAGTTCGCGGGCGATCTGGGCGAAAGACCTCCGGTAAGGATAAAACGTGATGATTTCCCGGAGCATGTCGATGCCCTGCAGCAGCGGGACGCCCGACGAGGCGAGTAGACAGAGCAGCTTGCAGAATCGGGCCTGCAGGTTCTTGCGCAGCGTGTCGCCAACCAACGGCATCCGCAGCAGCAAGCCGCCTGCGATCCGCTGCACGCGATCCCGGCTGCCGTAGACTTTCCACAGCAGCAAGGCCATCGCCCCCGCAAGCGCCGCGACGGTCAGGTACGCCGGAAACGCTTTCGACAGCGAGATGATCCAGCGCGTCATGGCCGGAAGCTCGCCTCCCATGCGCGAGTAGACCTGCTCGAACATCGGTACGATGACCAGTACCATGAAGATCACGACGACCAGGGCCGTGAAAAGAATGATCAGCGGATAGCTGACCGCGCCGCTGACCATGCGCCGCTGCGCGATCCGCTTGCGATAGTAATCGGCGAGGAAAGAGAGCGCTTCGTCGAGCCGCCCGGTCTCCTCGCCGATGCGCAGTACGCCGCAGTCGAGCGGCGCGAACCGGCCGCTGCGCTCGAAAGCGCGGCCCAGCGACTCCCCGTGCACGACCGAGCGGTACAGCTCCGTGAGCAAGGCCCGGTTCCCCGCGTCGCGCTCGCCCTCGATCAGTAGCGAGAACGAGCGGCTGAAATCGAGCCCGGAGGAGAGCAGCGAGTGCAGTTCGGCGAACATGGCCTCCTTGCGGACGTCCCGCAGGGGCTGCTTGGAAGATTTTTGCGATGGGAGCAGTTCGTTCAATTTCATCATCCGGTCGATTTTCGGGAAAATTCGTGTTTGTTCAGTTCGGCTCGTCCTCGTCGTACCTGTACTGTGCTTCCGCTTCGGCGAGCTTTTCGAGCAGCGGATCGGACCGACGGCGGGGTGCGAACCCGATACGCAGGATGGAGTCCCGCTGCGTAAGCAGCTCGACGATCAGCGTGTCGATGCGGCCACCCTGTTGGAATTCAGGAACCGTTCGGAGCCGAACGACCCCGTGCAGCAGCGTATCGGCCCGCTCCCCCCGTTCTGCCTGAAGTACGACTAAAGCCGAGTCGGAAAGAGCGATCCGGGCATGGACGCCGCCGCGACGATAGAGCGTCACCGAATGTCCGTCTTCCGTAAGCAGGCTGTCCGACAGGCCGGTCAGATCGGCCGTCCGGAAATATCCGGCATACTGGTCGGTGCGCTCGGCGATCCGCAGCGAGGTCCGGTCGAGAAACCGGCGCAGCAGGCCGACTCCGTCCATGACCGACAAAAAGACTATTCCGCTGATGGTCATTAAAATAAGCGCCTCAACCAGCGTCGAGGCGGGCAATCGTTCGGGTATGCTCTGCCGTATGCTCATGGTCTGTTTTTCTTCGAAGTTCCGTCGAAACGATCCGGATCGATCAGGTGTCTGTACTCCAGCTTTTTGTGCTCGCTTGCGATCTCCACCGTCAGCCTCACGCTCCACTGCGACGGACACGGATCGTACGGCTCGATGCGGACCGTTATCGCTCCCCATCCGTAAGTCCGTTCGGTCGTGCCTTCGCCGTAAGCGCCTTCCCGGATTTCCCCCAGTATGCGGGACGCCCGGTAATCGGCCTCGGCACAGGCCAATCCG
>OGPW01001709.1_pt1 | contig 14114 bp, 15 predicted proteins | sample 1553061 | NCBI WGS metagenome assembly OGPW01 (sample SAMEA2580292, study PRJEB22360) | human gut metagenome | biome: human gut; feature: human-associated habitat; material: faeces | place: Denmark | collected 2008/2010
ATGCAATTGCATGACGCGCACCTCGCAGCAAGAATGCCGAGGCATTCTTGAAAGATGGAGTGACTAAGAAATTATATGGGTAAAAAAACGGAGATAGGTAAGATGGAGGCTGTGATAGAGGCCATTTTATTTACAATGGGCGAATCAGTGGAACTTAAGAAGATCGCGGCGGCGATTGAGCACGATGAAGCGACTACAAGAAAGATCATTCATCGGTTGCAGGACAAATATGAAGCAGAGGACAGAGGCCTTCGTATTATTGAGCTGGAAGACTCTTTTCAGTTGTGCACGAAGCGGGAGATGTATGACTATCTCATTCGTATTGCAAAACAGCCGAAGAAATGTGTTCTGACAGATGTTCTGCTGGAGACATTATCAATCATTGCATATCGTCAGCCGGTGACAAAGCTTGAAATCGAAAAGATCCGTGGAGTCAAATCAGATCACGCGGTAAATAAACTGGTAGAATATAATCTTGCCTGTGAAGTGGGAAGACTGGATGCACCGGGACGGCCAATATTATTTGGTACAACAGAAGAATTCTTGCGAAGATTCAGTATTCAGTCTATCGAAGATCTTCCGAGCATGCAGCCGGAACAGGTAGAAACATTTAAAGAAGAGGCAGAGGAAGAAGTACAGCTTAAATTAAATGTATAAACAGATAAAGTAAAGAAGAGATACATATTTGTGCGCAGAGTATCATAATTTGTAAAGATAACGGTGCTTCAGGGTACTGGATATGAATCAGAACAAAATAAAAATTATCGCAGTCTTACTTTTGCTATGCATATCTTCCGCCTGGCTGGCAAGATATGAAATTCAGGAATCGGGTCAGAATCTATCGGGTCAGATGGCTGACAAAATGAAACAAAATACAGACGAGCCACAAAATCTATACGCCCAATCGGCAGTCCTTATGGATGCTGACAGTGGGCGTGTTTTATTTGGAAAAGAAGAGGAAGCCATAAGGCCTATGGCAAGCACCACAAAGCTTATGACCTGCATCATAGCACTGGAGCATATGACAGATAATGAGATAGTCACAGCGTCCGCATATGCTGCCAGTCAGCCGAAAGTTCATCTGGGTGTCCGGGAAGGGCAGCAGTTCTATCTGAGGGATATTTTATTCTCGCTTATGCTGGAATCGCACAATGACAGCGCAGTTATGGTTGCAGAGAAGATAGCCGGAAGCGTGGAAGCATTTGTAAAAATGATGAATGAAAAAGCAGAAGAACTGGGGCTTACTAAGACACATTTTGTAACGCCAAACGGACTGGACGGAGAGGATGAAGGTGGCGTGCACGCTACAACAGCCATGGAACTGGCGAAAATTATGAAATATTGTATTATGGATTCTCCGGAAAAGGAAATGTTTCTGGATATTACCGGAACGAAAGAATACCTTTTCCGGGATCTTAAAGGAACTTCTTCTTATACATGCACGAATCACAATGCTTTTCTGACTATGATGGACGGGGCGATTTCTGGCAAGACCGGTTTTACGGCAGATGCAGGATATTGCTATGTCGGTGCACTCAGACGTGATGAACGGACATTTATCGTGGCATTACTTGCCTGTGGTTGGCCGAATCATAAAGGATATAAATGGAGTGACACGAAGAAACTTATGGAATATGGACTTTCGAATTATGAGTACCGGAACGTATGGCAGGAGCTTCCAAAGCAGGAGATTGTTGTAAAAGATAGTGGTAACGACCAGAACATTTATCAGAAAAACAGCGTGGCTGAGGTTGAAATTCAACAGAAGCCGGAAGTATTAAAAGTATTATTAAGAACTGATGAAAATGTAGAGATTTCCGTGCAGATGGAAAAAGCTTTGTCTGCACCGGTGGAAAAAGGGCAGAAAGTGGGAGAAGTGCGGTACATAATAGATAAAAATATTATTGGAAAATACGATGTTTTGACAAGAAGCGGGCTTAAAAAACGGACATTTTCCTGGTGCCTGAAAAGATGTATGGAGCGCTTTTTTGGCTATACAAGATTGAATACATTCTTCGTGGATTTGCGTTGACGGAGATCGAAAACCATGATACAGTTAACATTGTCAGGGGAAACAATTCTTACACACTTTTTCTTGTTTTTTCTATTGACAATTTGCGGCGGTTATAATACTATATTAATCAGATGCCGAACATTCGTTCGGAGAATATCAAGGAGATTTAATTATGGCGAATAATGAAGATAAGAAGAAAGCCTTAGATGCGGCTATTGCAAAGTTAGAGAAGGATTTTGGTAAAGGTACGGTCATGAAGCTTGGAGACCCGGCGGCCCAGGTATCAGTGGAGACAATTCCGACAGGATCTTTAAGTCTGGATATTGCACTGGGACTCGGAGGTGTTCCAAGAGGACGTGTGGTTGAGATCTACGGACCAGAGTCCAGTGGTAAGACAACAGTTGCACTGCATATGATTTCGGAAGTTCAGAAAAGAGGCGGGATTGCAGGGTTTATTGATGCTGAGCATGCCCTTGATCCGGTTTATGCGCGTAACATTGGAGTAGATATTGATGAACTTTACATTTCACAGCCTGACAGTGGAGATCAGGCGCTTGAGATTGCTGAGACAATGGCACGTTCCGGTGCGATGGATATTATTGTCATTGACTCTGTTGCAGCGCTTGTACCGAAGCAGGAGATTGAAGGAGATATGGGAGATTCCCATGTAGGACTTCAGGCAAGACTGATGTCCCAGGCATTACGTAAGCTGACTCCTGTTATCAGCAAGTCTAACTGTGTGGTAATCTTTATCAACCAGCTTCGTGAGAAGGTTGGTATTATGTTCGGTAATCCGGAGACTACGACTGGTGGACGTGCATTGAAGTTCTATGCATCTGTCCGCATGGACGTCAGAAGAATCGAGACGCTCAAGCAGGGCGGAGAGATGATTGGTAACAGAACCCGTGTGAAGATTGTGAAGAATAAGATCGCACCTCCGTTCAAAGAGGCAGAATTTGATATTATGTTCGGAAAAGGTATTTCAAAAGAAGGAGATATTCTGGATCTTGCAGTAAATCTTGGACTTGTCAACAAGAGTGGTGCATGGTTCTCCTGTAATGGAGATAAGATCGGCCAGGGACGTGAGAATGCTAAGATTTATCTCACAGAGCATCCGGAACTTATGGAGTCTTTGGATAAGCAGATTCGTGCACACTATAATTTTGACGGATCAGCATCAGAGGAAGCGGATACAAAGGAAGGAAAAAGCAGTAAAGCTGACAGTGCGGTCAAAGTAGCAGCAGAGGCAGAAAAAGAGGACTAACAGATGATTGTCACAAGAGTTGAAGCTGTGACAAAGACAAAGTATAAGGTATATGTAGATGGACAGTTTGCTTTTATATTGTATAAGGGTGAACTGTCCCGTTTTCATATAGCCGAAGATCAGGAATTGTCGCAGGAAAGCTATGAGAAGATTCGAACAGAGGTTATATTAAAAAGAGCAAAGCTTCGGGCAATGCATCTTTTGAATGATATGTGGCGTACAGAGGCGCAGCTTAGGGAGAAACTTACGCGTAATGAATATCCGGCAGATATCGTGGAGGCTGCAATCAGTTATGTAAAATCTTTTGGTTATATCAATGATTATGAATATGCAAGAAGTTTTATTGAATCAAGGAAAGAACGAAAAAGCAGGCGGGAGATTTATATGCAGCTTGTGGGAAAAGGAGTGTCCAGAGAACTAATTGATGAAGCATTTGAAGAGAGCTATGAGCGTGAAGATTCTACGGAGGCAATTCGCAGACTGCTAGAGAAAAAGCATTATGATCGGGAGAATACGACGCCGGAGGAAAAGAAAAAAATAATGGCTTACCTTGTCAGAAAAGGTTTTGGCTATGATGATATCAGAAGAACCATGCAGATATATGAGTGTGAGATGTACAGTTGATATAAAGAAAACATATTTAAATTATAGAAGTTTCCAATGGTTAAGCTTGACATCTTTCACAAAACAGTATAGAATTTAACTGTTGTATTTGTACAATGAAAACTAAATAAGGAGGTGCTCCTGTGCCGATAGGAATAGTAATTGCTGTTGCAGTAGTGCTTGTTATTGTGTCAGCAGTCATCAGTCACTTTGTAACCGTTTCTAATCTGAAGAAGAATGCGGAATCTAAGATTGATAATGCGGAGAACAAAGCGCGTGAGATTATCGATGATGCAGTGAAGACAGCCGAGGCTAAGAAGAAGGAGTCTCTCTTGGAAATTAAAGAGGAATCAATCAAGAATAAGAATGAACTTGAGAGAGAGTCAAAGGAACGCAGATCTGAATTACAGAGATATGAGAAGCGTGTACTTTCCAAGGAAGAAGCTTTGGATAAACGGTCTGAGGCAATTGAGAAGCGCGAAGCAAGCTTTACAGCAAAAGAAGAACAGTTGAAGCAGCGTGAGAAGAAAGTTGACGAGCTGAGTCAACAACGTGTACAGGAACTAGAAAGAATCTCAGGACTTACCTCCGAACAGGCAAAAGAATATTTGTTAAAAACTGTTGAAGAAGATGTGAAACATGATACTGCGAAGATGATCAAAGAGATGGAAGCGCAGGCAAAGGAAGAAGCAGATAAGAAGGCAAAGGAATGTGTTGTCACTGCTATCCAGAGATGTGCAGCAGATCATGTAGCTGAGACTACGATTTCTGTAGTTCAGCTTCCGAATGATGAGATGAAGGGAAGAATTATTGGTAGAGAAGGACGTAATATCCGTACTTTGGAGACACTGACAGGTGTGGAACTGATTATCGATGATACCCCGGAAGCTGTTGTATTATCAGGCTTTGATCCAATCAGACGTGAAGTTGCGAGAATTGCGCTTGAGAAGTTGATCGTTGACGGACGTATACATCCGGCAAGAATCGAAGAGATGGTAGAAAAAGCGCAGAAAGAAGTCGATTCTATGATTCGCGAGGAAGGAGAGTCAGCTGCACTTGAAGTTGGTGTTCATGGAATTCATCCAGAGCTTATCAAGCTTCTTGGTAGAATGAAGTTCAGAACAAGCTATGGACAGAATGCATTGAAGCATTCTATTGAAGTGGCACAGTTATCCGGACTTCTTGCTGGAGAAATCGGTCTCGATGTCAGAGTGGCTAAGAGAGCCGGACTTTTACATGATATCGGTAAATCAATCGATCATGATGTGGAAGGATCACATATCCAGATCGGTGTTGATCTTTGCAGAAAATACAAAGAGTCAGCAACCGTTATCAATGCGGTTGAAGCCCATCACGGCGATGTAGAGCCGGAATCCCTGATTGCATGTGTTGTACAGGCTGCTGATACGATTTCTGCAGCAAGACCGGGTGCAAGAAGAGAAACATTAGAAACATACACAAACAGGTTAAAACAATTAGAAGATATCGCCAATCAGTTTAAAGGCGTTGAAAAATCTTTTGCAATTCAAGCAGGTAGAGAGATTCGTATCATGGTAGTTCCAGAACAAGTATCTGATGCAGACATGGTATTGCTGGCTAGAGATATTGCGAAACAGGTTGAATTTGAACTTGAATATCCAGGTCAGATTAAGGTAAATGTAATTCGTGAATCAAGAGTTACAGATTATGCCAAGTAGAAGATAAATGATAAGGAATCATCACATATAAAGCATAAAAGCTTATGGTGATGGTTCCTTTTTTGTATAATAAGAAATTGCTATAATAGTCCTAAAATGCTACAATTATGGTTGATAGTAAATAAAAGGAGATGTATGTGATGGATTTCAAAGAATATATCGTACAGAGAATCGAAGAGATGCCGCTTGTGACGCTGGCAACGGAGGAAAAAGATGGGGCAGTCTGCATCGATTTTACAAAAGTGGATGAGAAGATGTACAATGGAGTTCTGATTGGAAATACGGCAAATGCTGCGAAGATTCTGACAGAGGAATATATGACGGCTGTGACACCGGACGCAGAAAAAGACCAACTGCTGTGGTTCACTTATGAAGGTATGACAGAAAAAGCTCTCAAGAAGAAAATGAATATGATGGAAGCATTTGTATCATCTATATAAGAAAGGTGGCTGAATTATGAGCGAAGAAGTGAAGCGTGTCGGAAGAGATCTGGCATATGAAGGAACAGTCATAAAAGTTTATAAAGACCATATGAAATTTGCAAATGGTAACACGGCAGAATGGGATTTTATCCATCATGACGGGGCAGCCGCAGTTGTTCCGGTCATGGATGATGGAAAAATTCTCATGGTTACCCAGTATCGTAATGCGTTGGAGCGAGATACGCTTGAAATTCCGGCAGGGAAACTGGATGCGCCGGGAGAGCCTGGAATTGAATGCGCTTCCAGAGAACTGGAGGAGGAGACGGGATATCGTTCAGAGGATCTTGAATGGTTGATTACACTTCGGACAACAGTGGCATTTTGCGATGAGAAGATTGATATTTACGTTGCGAAAAATCTGATTCCGTCACACCAGCATCTGGACGAGGATGAATTTATCAATGTGGGAGCTTACACCATTGATGAATTGAGAAAAAAGATTTATTCCGATGAGATTGAAGATTCCAAGACGGTGGCAGCACTTCTCGCATATGCGGACAAATATGGAAAATAGCAATCTGCAGACATCAGTGTTTAAATGAGATGGAAAAGCAGATTTTTGAACAAAGAAGAATCACAACAAGTAAATAAGAATATATAGGAAGTCCGGGCATATAAATAGAGGGAGACTACATGCAAAAGTATCTGAACAGGAGGTTACGTGTGTGAAGATACAAAGAAGGCAAAGGTATCCTATTCTGATTTATATGCTGGGCTTTTTTCTTGGAATCATATATTTGAATGTTGCTTCAACCAGGTATGTTGTAGATGTGGGGATCTGGAGCGAGTGGTTCAGAAGCCAGTATCTTGGCTATGATTTGAAATCTTTTGATTATATGTGGTATGTAGCGCAGATACGCCTGCTTCCGGCAGGCGGACTTGCAATACTTGGTGGGACAAAGTTCCGGAAAATAGCAGCTTATCTGTTCCTTTTATGGGCTGGACTGGCAAGTGGCATGATTCTGACATCGGCACTTCTTATGCTGGGAGTCAAAGGATTGATATTATGCGTTATAAGTATGCTTCCGCATTTTTTGTGCTATATACCCGCTTATGCAATGCTTTTACTATATTTATTCCGATATCCGGTGAGCGAATGGAATTCTACGAAGACGTTAAGTTTTGTATTATTTCTTACTATGGGAATTGCATTAGAGTGTCTGGTCAATCCGGTATTGCTGAAAATGTTTTTGAGAACATTATAAAAACTAACATTCTTTTATGTGTTGTAATGAGAGCTCAAAAGCATCTGGCGTAAATGATAGCTTATATACAAAATCCCAGTTGCGAAAAGGAATATCTGGCTTGCCAGGAGGCAATGCAGGTATCCCGGGATTCCCCAATATGCTGTAAAATATAAGACACCAATGATCCGAATGAAAAGACTTAGCGTATTTAGCAAGAAAGAAATGCCAGTTTTTCCGAGACCATGGATAATGCTGATGAGTGCACTGTTGGCGTATAAAAATGGACACATCCAGGAAAGGGTGCGTATGAACTCTCCGGCAAGAGAGCTATGGAAGAGCAGTCTTCCTAATGCGGGAGCAAGTAGAAAGAATCCGGCCAGGCATCCAGTTCCAAGAAAAATGCAACCACAGAGGGAACTTCGAATCATTTTCTTTATGCGTTGTACGTTTTTTTGAGTCTGGGCTTCTGTGATAGCAGGTAAGAGCATTGTGGAAGCAGAATTAGTAAGAGCGGATGGAAACAGGATACAAGGAAGAGCCATGCCTGTCAGGACACCATAAGTACTCAAGGCATCTGAGGTGGAAAGCCCATAAATTAGTAAAGAAGCAGGGATAGAGACTGCTTCGATACTTTGCAGTATATTTAAAAGTATACGATTACCGGTAAGGGGAAGAGACAGTTTTATAAGCTTTTTTGCATCGGAAAACATTTGCTGTAAGGAAAGGGAAGACGGAATAAGAAAATGAAGCCCAGGTTTATTACGAACGCATTTTAGACTATAAAGGGCAGAAGCTATTTCACCGAATATCAACCCCAGAACAGCAATCCAGATGCCGGAAGATCCTTCGGTGTGGTTTAAAAACTGACAAATAACGAGAACACTGAAAATACGTACAGTTTGTTCTAATAATTGAGAGGATGAAGGAATTTTGGTGTCTTTTAGGCCGAGGCAGTATCCGGTAATACAGCTATGTATAGCACTGAAAGGAAAAACGTAAGAAAGCAGGATCAGAAGATGTTCACATCTTCGGTCGCCAAGTACAGAGCCAGCCAAAAATGGCGCGAATTTTTGCAGAAAAATTGTAAAACAGCAGGAGACGGACAACGTGATGAGAAGTCCGGTATAGAGAAGCTGGCGGGCTTCTTTTTTTCTGCCCTGAACAAGACGGCTGGCAACACTGCGGGAGAGAATCGTCTGAATTCCGGCACAAGTTGCGGAATAGCCAAGAGCATAAATGGGAAAAATAAGCTGGTAAAGTCCGACCTGAACCGCTCCAAATGTATGGCTTAGGAAAATGCGATAAAAAAACCCCATAAATCTGGTGAGCAGCCCTGTAACGGTTAAAATAAATGTCCCTTTGATAAGTGGATTGTGTAACTCCATGAAAGTACCTCAAAAGATGCCTTTATTTCTTTATTATATTCGTAGGAAAAGCTTGACAGAACGGAAAATGGGTGATATTCTACTTAAAGTAAATCCCCAGTATTTTGCTAGGGATTGGAAAAGAAGGTGAAAATATTGAAACTGTCGACAAAAGGAAAGTATGGTCTGCGAGCCATTATCGATTTGGCGAGATTTAGCGAGAAAGAACCGGTATCCATCGGCTGCATAGCCACGAGACAAAAATTGTCTGAGCGATATCTGGAACAGCTTTTTGCATTACTGAAAAAAGCAGGGCTTGTAAAAAGTATCCGGGGAGCGTCCGGAGGATATGTGCTTGCCCGTGATGCGTCAGAAATATCGGTAGGTGATGTATTACGTGCCCTGGAAGGTAATCTGGAACCAGTAAGATGCGCAGCATTTTATTCAGAAGAAGGGTGTATGGCTTCGGATGAATGTGTCACAAAGTATGTATGGCAGAAAATCAACGACAGTATTAATAAAACCGTAAATGAAATCAAGCTGGATGAGCTTGTAAAAGAAAGCAAAGAACTGAATCCGGAGGGTGTTATCCACGGAGAATGCAGTCAACAATAGAGAAAGAAGGGTAATGTAAGATGTCTAAATTAATTTATCTTGATAATGCGGCAACAACAAAGACAGCTCCAGAGGTTGTAGAGGCTATGCTTCCTTATTTTACAGAATACTATGGAAATCCTTCCAGCGTATATAGCTTTGCAGCACAGAATAAAGAAGTGATCACACAGCAGAGAGAAATCATTGCAAATGCGCTCGGTGCCAAAACAGAAGAAATTTACTTTACAGCAGGTGGTTCAGAGTCTGATAACTGGGCATTGAAAGCAACTGCAGAGGCTTATGGAAATAAAGGAAAACACATCATCACAACAAAGATTGAACACCATGCAATTCTTCATAGTGCCGAGTATCTTGAAAAGAGAGGATACGAAGTAACTTATCTGGATGTAGATGAATATGGTGTAGTGAAATTAGATGACCTCAAAGCAGCAATACGTCCGGACACAATCCTGATTTCTGTGATGTTTGCAAATAACGAGATTGGTACGATCCAGCCAATCAAAGAGATTGGTGAGATTGCTCATGAGCATGGTATACTATTCCACACAGATGCAGTACAGGCATTTGGACAGGTTCCAATCAATGTTGACGAATGTCATATTGATATGTTGAGTGCCAGTGGTCACAAATTAAACGGACCTAAGGGAATTGGATTTCTTTACATCCGTAAAGGGGTTAAGATCCGCTCATTCGTTCATGGCGGAGCTCAGGAGAGAAAACGTCGTGCCGGAACAGAAAATGTACCGGGAATCGTGGGAATCGGAACAGCAACTGAGCGTGCGGTCCGCACGATGCAAGAACGTACAAAGAAAGAAACAGAAGTACGTGATTATCTGATCAAACGTGTTTTGGATGAGATACCGTATACAAGACTGAACGGACATCCGACAAAGAGACTTCCGAACAACGCAAACTTCAGCTTCCAGTTCATCGAAGGAGAGTCACTTCTGATCAGATTGGATATGAAAGGAATCTGTGGTTCCAGTGGATCCGCATGTACATCAGGATCTTTAGATCCGTCCCATGTACTTCTGGCAATCGGACTGCCTCACGAGATCGCACACGGATCACTCAGACTGACTTTGAATGAGGAAATCACAAAAGAAGATATCGACTACGTTGTAGACAGTCTGAAAGAAATCGTGGCTTATATCCGTCAGATGTCACCACTTTATGAGGACTTCTTAAAAAAACAAAAATAGATAATAAATCACAAACATCAGGAGGAAATATAAATGTATTCAGCAAAAGTAATGGATCACTTTGAACATCCAAGAAATGTAGGAGAGATTGAGGATGCCAGTGGAGTAGGAACTGTTGGAAATGCAAAATGTGGAGATATTATGAGAATTTATCTGGACATCGACGAGAACCAGATCATTAAAGATGTAAAATTCAAGACATTTGGATGCGGAGCAGCAGTTGCAACAAGCAGTATGGCAACTGAGATGGTAAAAGGAAAGACGGTTCAGGAAGCGATGGAGGTTACGAATAAAGCGGTTATGGAAGCACTTGACGGACTTCCGCCGGTAAAGGTACACTGTTCCCTTCTTGCAGAGGAAGCAATCCATGCAGCACTGTGGGACTATGCACAGAAGAACGGTATTACAATTGAAGGACTCCAGAAACCAAAATCAGATATTCACGAAGGTGAAGAGGATGAGGCAGAAGAGTATTAAATCGCAAAGGTAGATGTGATGGAGAAGAAAAAAGTAGTAGTAGGAATGTCCGGTGGTGTGGATTCATCGGTGGCTGCCTGGCTTTTAAAGGAGCAGGGATATGATGTGATCGGTGTGACCATGCAGATCTGGCAGGATGAAGATGAATTCAAGCAGCAGGAAGAAGGCGGATGCTGTGGACTTTCCGCTGTGGAAGATGCAAGACGGGTAGCTGCCCGTCTGGGCATTCCTTATTATGTTATGAATTTTAAAAATGAATTTAAAAAATATGTCATCGATTATTTTATCGATGACTATTTGCATGGAAGGACACCGAATCCATGTATTGCCTGTAACCGTTATGTAAAATGGGAATCTCTGCTTACAAGAGCGATGGAGATTGGTGCAGACTATATTGCGACCGGTCATTATGCACAGGTAGAACAGCTTCCTAGTGGAAGGTATTCCATTAAGACTTCCGTGACGAGCATGAAGGATCAGACTTATGCGCTATATAATCTGACACAGGATCAGCTTAGTAAAACACTGATGCCAGTCGGAAAGTATAGCAAAGACGAAGTACGTAAGATAGCTGAGAATATCGGACTTCTGGTTGCTCATAAACCAGACAGTCAGGATATATGTTTTGTCCCGGATGGAGACTATGCCACATATATAGAAGAAAACACTGCGGCAGGTTCAATCCGGCCGGGAAACTTCGTGACTTCCGATGGAACGATTGTAGGACAACATAAAGGAATCATACATTATACAGTGGGGCAGAGAAAGGGTCTTGGATTATCTCTGGGACATCCGGCATTTGTACTGGAAATCCGTCCAGAGACAAATGAAGTAGTTGTGGGAACCAATGAAGAATCCATGTCCAGATATGTACGTGCTAATCATGTGAATTTCATGTCGGTTGCTGACATTGATGGGAAGAAGCGTGCGTGGGGAAAGATCCGCTATAATCATAAAGGTGCATGGTGTACAGTCGAACGTACAGGTGAAGACGAAATTTTATGTACATTCGATGAACCGGTACGTGCGATTACACCGGGACAGGCACTGGTGCTTTATGATGGAGAATATGTTCTTGGAGGAGGAACGATTCTATGAAAACAGATGCACATATGCACAGCAGCTTTTCTTATGATGCAGAGGTCTGTCCAAAGAAAATGATAGAAGCTTCCATCCAGAAGGGTTTAAAAGCCATCTGCTTTACAGATCATTATGACAAAGATGACGATCAGTGGGGCGAGGGAGAGCAGATTTTTGATGTAGATGAATATTTTACAACTATGACAAGGCTAAGGGAACAATATCGGGATCAGATAGAGGTCCGGATAGGGGCTGAACTTGGTCTCAGACCGCATCTTGCAGAATATTACAGCAGGTTCGTTCCAAAGTATCCATTTGATATGGTGATTGGATCGGTCCATTCGGTTCACGGTGTAGACCCGGCGTCCGAAAAGCTGTTTGAAGGAAAGACTGATGCGCAAGTATACAGGATGACCTTTGAGGAGAGTCTGGAGGATATCAGACATTTTCATGATTTTGATGTTATGGGACATCTGGATTATGTGGTAAGATATGGTAAGAACAAAGAAAAAGAATATTCGTATAAGATGTTTGCAGATGAGATAGACGCTCTTTTAAGAGAACTGATTGAACATGGCAAAGGACTTGAGCTTAATATGGCAGGACTCAAATATGGACTGCCCTTCGCACATCCGCATCCGGATATTCTGAAGCGTTACAGAGAGCTTGGAGGCGAAATTGTTACAGTTGGTGCAGATGGGCACCGGCCAGAGCATATTGCATGGGAATTTGACAAGGCGTGTGACATTTTAAAAGGGTGTAATTTTAAATATTATACAGAATTTAAGGAAAGAAAGCCGATTTTTTTGACACTTCGATAGAATTCGAAAAGAGACTTGAATTTTTGTACTTTCTTTAGTACAATGAAAGAGGTTGATGAATCTTTAACAAACTTTTGTTGAAGATATCAGCATAAAATGCAAAGAACTAAATTTAAAACTTTAGGAGGAATTAATCATGGCAGTAAAAGTAGCGATTAATGGTTTTGGACGTATTGGGCGTTTGGCTTTCAGACAGATGTTTGGAGCAGAGGGATATGAGGTAGTTGCAATCAACGACCTGACATCTCCTAAGATGCTTGCACACCTGTTAAAGTATGATTCTTCTCAGGGAAGATATGCTTTAGCTGATAAGGTAGAGGCTACAGAGGATTCTATCATTGTTGACGGAAAAGAGATCAAAATCTACGCAAAAGCTAATGCTGAGGAACTTCCATGGGGAGAAATCGGTGTAGACGTTGTTCTGGAGTGTACAGGATTCTATACATCTAAAGAAAAATCCATGGCACATATCAAAGCAGGAGCTAGAAAAGTTGTTATTTCCGCACCAGCTGGAAAAGACCTGCCAACAATCGTATATAATGTAAACCACAATGAGTTAAAACCAGAGGATACAGTTATTTCTGCAGCTTCTTGTACAACAAACTGTCTTGCACCTATGGCTAAGGCACTGAATGATCTTGCACCGATTAAATCTGGTATCATGAGCACAATCCATGCTTACACAGGAGATCAGATGACTCTTGATGGACCACAGAGAAAAGGTGATTTAAGAAGATCTCGTGCAGCAGCAGTTAATATCGTACCAAACAGCACAGGTGCTGCAAAAGCAATCGGTCTTGTTATTCCAGAGCTGAATGGAAAACTCATCGGTTCTGCACAGCGTGTACCAACACCTACAGGATCAACAACAATCCTTACAGCAGTTGTAGAGGGTAACGTAACAGTAGAGCAGATCAATGAGGCTATGAAAGCAGCTTCTAATGAGTCATTCGGATACAACACAGATGAGATCGTATCCAGTGATATCGTTGGAATGAGATATGGTTCACTGTTCGATGCAACACAGACAATGGTTATGCCACTTGACAACGGAACAACACAGGTTCAGGTTGTTTCCTGGTATGACAACGAGAATTCTTACACAAGCCAGATGGTAAGAACAATCAAATACTTCTCAGAGCTTGCATAAGATTTCGAGTATTTCATAAAGACTCACAAAGGGTCCGGTCTAATATGGACCGGATCCTTTTTAAGTAATAGAAATATAATTTTATTGCTTAAAAAGCATTTGGCAGAACAAGCCAGAGTATATTCATTTTGAGAATGGAGAGAATGTTATGTTAAATA